>JAEEGL016941141.1_pt1 | contig 29726 bp, 14 predicted proteins | sample 9134231 | NCBI WGS metagenome assembly JAEEGL01 (sample SAMN16246548, study PRJNA631951) | gut metagenome | biome: gut microbiome; feature: rumen; material: fiber-attached | host: Bos | place: Iran: Karaj | collected 2018-10
GAGTGCACGCACCTCGTCCTTGGTAAAGCCCACATAAGGCGCGAATGGGCCCGGCTTCATGATATGATATTCCAAAAATTCCGAGATCGCCGACTGCGAACCGTCTTTTTTGATGGGAAGAATGCCCGTCATATAAGCTGCAGCAAAAACCTTATCCGTGATTCCACTGTTTTTGAAAAGGCTTCTCAGAAATTGCAAATAATCATATTGCAAGCCTTCCGTGGATTTTTTGTCGCGCATGGGAGCATCCCATTCGTCGATGATGGCGATGAACTTATGACCACTGCTTTCAACAGCTTTTAAAAGAACATCTCCCAAAGCCACAGCATGTTGAACATCGGGGTAATCCGTATAGATTTCCTTCGACACGGCATCCGTAATGAATTTCAACATTCCGTCAAGTCCAGCATATCCGATGATTGCAGAAATATCGAGATAGAGAACGTTGTACTGGTTCAGGTGTTGCCGATAGGTCTCGTCCCTGGCGATTTCGAGGTCGTCGAACAAAGGTGCCGAGTCGCAGCCCATGCTGTAATAGGCGCAGAGCATCTGTGCGGCATAGGACTTGCCAAAACGACGCGGCCGGCTGACGCAGCTGAGTTTGTGCGGAAGTCCAATCGTTCGGTTGACGACGCCGATGAGGCCCGATTTATCGACGTATTTTCCGTTTCGCTTTACCCGAAACGCCTCGTTGCCTGGATTGATGTAAATGCCCATGATTCTCTCCCGACTTGATAAGAATTCGGCCGCGTGGTGACGCGCTGCTGTATTGTGTGGGATCGCATGGGAAAAAGCAAGGGCGGTGCGTATCGACGCAGTCGATAGCGACGCCGGCACGGCGTATTGGCTGCAGGCCAATAGCCGTGCCCTCAGACTCTCCCGGCGTTACTGAGCCGTCATGTTTTTAATTGATTTTGGCTTGCATTCACATTTTGTTTTATTAATAATGGATTATTGGGGGAATTGGTGTTTTAGGAGGTGTTGAAATGGATAAGATGAACAAGATGGCACAGAAAAACGAAAAAAAGACGCAGTATACGAAACCGCAGCTTAAGAAGCTGGGTCGCCTGAGCACATTGATTCAGGGTATGTCGGGCACGATTAGAGACAATTTCCCGGCTCGCGGTACGCACAAATAATCCGTTCAGGGGCCCGGTGCATTCGGCCGATGAATAAAGTTCATATTCGAGTATTGCCTGCATTGTGGATGGGCGTATCAGCGTTGCTGGCGCTCGTCTACCCCTGGTGTCTGGTCAAGGTGATCGACGAGGGCGTACTCAAATCTGACGGTCATGCCGTTGTTTTTTGGCTGAGTTGTGTGGTTTTGTCTCTCGCCATGTCGGGCGTGCTGCGTTATGTGGGACGCCGTCTGATGGTGCAACAGGGACTGGATGCCGAAAAACAGACGCTCAAATCTTTATATGCGCACGTTTTTAAAGCCGATTTGAGGGAAATCCCCGAATTTACGCACGGCGAACTGATGGGGCGCATCCTTTCGGCCGGCGCTTCCAGACGCGCGTATCTCGAGGCTGTCTATGATCAGGGGATTCCATTGCTGTTCACTGCATTTGGAACTCTCGGCGCTTTGCTCGCGCTCTCGATAAAGCTGGCTTTGGTCGGGCTGGCGCTGTTTCCGTTTGCTGCGGCGCTTTTGGTGTGGATGCGGCGGCGCATTCGTCCTGCTGCCAGAATGCAGTACAAGGCCCAGGAATCGATGTTTCGCGCCATCGTTGAAGATTTCCGCGCAATGGTGCCGATTCGCGCTTTGCAGCAGCATGATCGGTTCCGAAAACGATTTGACGATCTGGTCGACCAAAAAGCCGACGCAGAATTCGATCTGAACAACAAAATGGCGCTTCAGGGGCCGATTCTGGATGTTTTGCAGGCTTTGACGCTGGGCGTGATATTTGGTGTGGGCTGTTATGAAGTCCTGCAGTCTGAGCTCACCATCGGCGTGCTCGTTGGATTTCAGGTTTATCTGGGGCGGCTGTTCGTTTTGATTCGCAGCGGCGTTGGGCTTTTTGGCGCTTATCAGCACTATGTCGAAGGATTGGCGCGGGCCGACGAAATTATAAAGATTCCATGCGCCGATGTGCCTGCGCCCGGTATCGCCGCTGCGCCGGAATTATTGCGGATCGAGCACATGCGCTTTGGTTTTGGCGATCACGTCGTGTGGGAAGACAAATCCCTGACCGTTGCAGAGGGACAGTTCGAAACGATTCTGCTGCCCTCGGGCGGCGGAAAAACCACACTTGCGCGATGCGTGCTCGGATTGTATCCGCTTTGGAGCGGCACGATCGCCGTGCCCGATGGCAGGCCCGAAACGATCGGATTTGTGCCCCAGGAAAATGTATTATTTGACGGCACATTGTCTGATAACATTCTGCTGATGTGTGAATCGCTCGAAGACGCGGAATACCTCCGGATTCTTGATGTCTGTGCCATTTCTGACCTCGCTCGCCGGTTTGAAGACCAGACGATTGGCGAGCAGGGTATGAAGCTGAGCGGTGGCGAGCAAAGACGCGTGATGCTGGCCAGAGCGCTTGCGGCTTCTCCCCGGCTGCTCATCATCGACCAGATGGTCAGTGAGCTGGAACCAGACTTGTGCCGGCAGATATTCCAGCGCATCCGCGCAGCATATCCGAAGCTCGGCATTCTATATCTTGGTCATCGCATGCCTGAATTATAGATTGGAGCTGTGTTGAACCATCGTGCATATGGCTTTTTGTCAAAGGACCTTGCTGTCGGGCTTATAGCTTGTGGCTTATATCTTGTGGTCTGGTCTGATTTCACCATAACCATAAGCCATAAGCCATAAGCCATAAGCCATTTGTGTTCATACAACACAGCATATTATTTGGCGTTTGGAGGCGATCGACCGGGGCGTTGCGGGGTGTCCCCGCACGGGGGGTCGGCGCGTATTTGCGCAGCAAACAGCGCCGCAGGGGGGTGTCCCCCCTCCAAATAAATAAAACGTTAGAAATTCAGTTGTTATCTGCTATATTGAGCATTTGTGCGGGGGATAAATCAGTGGGAGAAGTGCATCATGAAGAAGCAGTGGTTTTTATGTGTATTGGCGGTATCGCTTTTTGCTGGCTGCAGTGACGATTCGGGCGTGAGTGGCGGCGGTCATGGCGGCAGTGTCACCCCGGTTGTTGAGCCGGAGTGCGGCAATGGCGCATTGGAACAGGGCGAAATCTGTGATGATGGCAATAAGAACGGCGGCGATGGCTGTTCGGCTGATTGCAAAACTGTCGAAGAGGGGTATGAATGCCTGTCGGCTGGCGTTCCATGCCGCAAGAAGGGCGATAATCCGCCCCCCCCTGCGCCAACCTGCGGCAATAAGCTCCTTGACGAGGGCGAGGCGTGCGACGATGGCAATCAGACCGACGGCGATGGGTGTTCGGCAGATTGCAAAACCGTAGAAGAGCACTTCATCTGCAACCGTGTCGGGCGGCCCTGCATTCCCGAAGGCTGCGGCAACGCCGTGAAGGACGAAAACGAAGAATGCGATGACGGCCCCGACAGCAATGTCGAATACAGCAAAGAAAACCTGTCGTTATGCGGGCCGGAATGCAAATGGGCACATTACTGCGGCGACAATAAGCTGGATGAAATCGATATCGCCAATGGCGAGGAATGCGACAATGGCGGCGTGGATACTTCAAATGAGCGCAATGGGTGTTCGGCAGATTGCAAACGCGTGAATTACTGCGGCGACGGCATTATCGATAGTGCTGCCGGTGAGGCGTGCGACGATGGCAACGAGGTTTCCGGTGATGGATGTTCCTCGGAGTGTAAGAATGAAGCCGGATATACCTGCATCGTTGAACAGGGCAGAAGCGTGTGCAGCCCGATTGCCTGCGGCGACGGCGTTCTGGAATCAGCCAAGGGCGAGGCGTGTGACGACGGCAACCGTGTTTCGAACGATGGCTGCTCCGCGAATTGCCAGCTTGAGCGCGGTTATCGCTGTTCGCAGGGGACCGATGGCAAATCCGTTTGTGAGCGGACCTGCGGCGATAGCGTAATCGACAGTGCGAGCGGCGAAACGTGTGATGACGGGAATCAGAAAGATGGTGACGGATGTTCGTCGGCCTGTGCCGTCGAAGCCGGTTACATTTGTCCCGAGGCCGGAAAACCTTGTTTTGCGCGCGCATGCGGCGATGGCATTCTGGCCGGAAACGAAGAATGCGACGATGGCAACACCATATCGAACGACGGCTGTTCGAAACAGTGCAAGCGCGAAGAAGGCTATGCATGCCGCGAGGCGAATAAGCCCTGCGTGCAAACCGAATGCGGTGATGGACGCGTCGAAGGCGATGAAACATGCGACGAAGGAAATTCGGCAGCCACGCATACCGCGGGTTGCGTCGACTGCCAGATTCAGATGGGCTGGCAGTGCCTGACCCCGGGCGCTCCCTGTACGCATGATGCCACGTGCGGCAATGGCGTTCTCGAAGGCGCCGAGGAATGCGACGAAGGCACCAATGCTTCGGCCGGTGGCTGCGTTGACTGCATCATTACGACCGGCTGGCGCTGTCCGGCTGTTGGCAGCGCTTGCGAACCGGGGCAGCACGGTGACGGTAAAATCGATAAGGGCGAGGAATGTGATGACGGCAATCAGGTTGCCGGCGACGGCTGCAGCCCGATTGGCGAGATTGAGCCGATCTTTGACTGCAACGAGTTCGGCTGTATGCCGACCTGCGGCGATGGTCTCGTGATCGACGAAGTCGAGGAATGCGATGATGGCAATCTGGTCAACGGCGATGGCTGCTCTTCGGAATGCAAAATCGAAACCGGATTCGTGTGTGAGGTCAAGACCAGCGGCACGCCTGATGTTTTGGATTTGCCCATTGTTTATCACGATTTTCCAAGATACCGCACCGAATCTGGCGGCACCGTCAAACAGAAAAACCCGGATGCAAGCGGCAATTATCCGGATGGCTATGTTTCGCAGGAAATCTACGATAAACTGCCGGATCACTGCAAACCAGACGGCACGGGCCATTCGTATCGTCATTCCGACGACCATTCTCTGGTCGGATGGGCAGCCGATAATATCCTCAAAGTGGGCCGCCCGAGCCCCGATTTTCTGTCGTATTGCCCGGGCATGAACTGCTCGCACGCAGTGCTCCCCAAACTCGGCAAAGACGGCACGCCGGATCTCGCATCCTACGATTCCATCAAAGCCGGCAGCTATATCAGCAACGGCGGCGAGTCGCAGTGCGTCTATCAGTACACGTGCCCCGAGGTCTTTAAGTGGTGGTACAACGATGTGCCCGGCGTCAATCGCCGCGTCGAAAAAACGATGCGGTTCACCAAGATTGCTGGAACAACCAACGATTATCAGTATTCCAGCGGCAGCTTCCTGCCGATGACCGCAGCCGAAGGCTATGGCGCAACCGAGTCCGACGGCACGAGCAACGGTGAATTTACATCGCACTTCCAGACCTATTTCAAATACAAAGGCGGTGAGCAGCTCGAATTCAACGGCGATGACGATGTCTGGGTATTCTTTAACGGCTATCTCGGCGTCGATGTCGGCGGTATTCATGGCACCGAAACGCGCACGATTACACTCAAAAACGAGCTGGCTCCCGGCGATCACCAAATGTACGAAGTTCAGCCGGGCGCTGCTGCCAATGCGAAATATTACACAACCTATGCGGTGAATGCCGCAGAACAGCTGCACATGTATCCCAACGGCATCTATGCAATCGATATGTTCCATGCCGAACGTTGTCTGGGTGGCTCAAGCTACAAGATGACGCTGCGCGGCTTTGTAAGCATGGGCCAGAGCACCTGCGATGCGATTTGCGGTGATGGTCTGATTCGTGGCATGGAAGAGTGCGATCCCGTTGCTTTTGCCAATCCTGCGGCACCAACAGCTGCCGAACTAGAGCAGGCCAAAAAGGCGGGATGCGTGAGCTGCCGTCTGCAGTCCTATTGCGGCAATGGCATCATCGAAAAAGGCGAAGGCTGCGATACGACCGAAGACTGGTGCGTGAACTGCAAAATTCCCACATGTGGCAATGGCGAGCTCAATGAGCACGAAGAATGCGATGGTAATCTCGGTGTGAGCGGGGATCAGGTTTGTCTGGATACCTGCCTGAGATCTGGCTGCGGCGATGGTGTGGTCGATGAAAAATCGGGCGAAGAATGCGACGATCGCAATACCGTCGACGACGATAACTGCACCAATGCCTGCAAACGTCCAATCTGCGGCGATTCTATCGTTCAGAGCTGGCTTGGCGAGGTCTGCGACGATGGCAAAAATGACGGTTCCTATGGCGGATGCGGCCTCGGATGCGCATTCGTGCCGCCGCGCTGCGGTGACGGTATCGTCGAAGCCATTCACGAAGAGTGCGATGACGGCTTAAATACCGGTGCTTATGGTACGTGCAATTCCGATTGTACGCTGCCCGCCCACTGCGGCGATGGTATTGTGCAGCCCGAATTCGAAGATTGTGACGATGGTGAAGCGAACGGTCAGCCCGATAAATGCGCCAGGGATTGTAAGAAACAGGCGAATTAATCGCTTTGTGTTTAGAGACGCGCCTGTTTGGGGCACTTCGTGCCCCTGCACACGGCGCGCCGCTCGCTATTGCGCGCTGCGCAATACGCTCGCGTAACGCTGCGATTCCCTGCGGGAATATGCAGCGTTTTGTTTGTTGGCTTTGGCGTGCGACTTTGATCCCCGCTGAGTTCATGATGGAGGTATCCGTGAATAAGCGTTCTTTGTTGGCTATCGGTGTGTCCTGTCTGCTTCTCTACAGCTGCAGCGATGATTCGACCGGATCTTCTGCTGCCAAAAGCGGCGGCGATGATATAGTGGTGCAAAGCGAATGCGGCAACAGCATCATCGAGAACGGCGAAATCTGCGACGATGGCAATAAGAATGGGGGCGACGGATGTTCGTCCGATTGTAAGACTGTCGAAGAGTGGTATGTATGTCCGTCGGCTGGCGTGCCATGCCGGAAGAATGGCGTGAATCCGCCTAACCCCGGGCCGACCTGCGGCAATAAGGCTCTGGACGCAGACGAAGCCTGCGACGATGGCAATCAGACCGGCGGCGATGGCTGTTCGGCAGATTGCAGTACGGTTGAAGAAGATTACATCTGCAACCGTGTCGGGCGTCCCTGCATTCGCAAAGGATGCGGCAACAGCGTCATCGATGACGGGGAAGAATGCGACGACGGACCCGAAAGCAACGTCGAATACACCAAAGAAAACCTGTCGATATGCGGGCCCGATTGCAAATGGGCGCATTACTGCGGCGACAGCAAACTGGATGATGTGGATCTCGCCAATGGCGAGGAATGTGACAATGGCGGCATCGATACTTCAAATGAGCGCAATGGGTGTTCGGCAGATTGCAAACGCGTGAATTACTGCGGCGATGGTCATGTGGATGCCGATGGCGGCGAAGCCTGCGACGATGGCAACGTCGAATCCGGTGACGGCTGCTCGGCCGATTGCCAGAATGAGACCGGATTCTCATGCATTATTGAGTATGGAAAAAGCGTTTGTACGTCGATTGCATGCGGTAATGGCACGCTTGAGACCGATAAGGGCGAAGCCTGTGACGACGGCAACCGCGTATCCGGTGATGGCTGCTCGGCCAATTGTCAGAACGAAAAAGGTTATCGCTGCACACAGAATGGCGAGGGAAAAACCGTCTGCGAATTTGTTTGCGGCAATGGTGTTCTGAATGAAGATGCCGGTGAATTATGCGACGATCACAACACCACGTCTGGTGACGGCTGCTCGGATTTGTGCGCCGCCGAAGCCGGCTGGATTTGTCCCGATGCCGGAAAACCATGCATCGCAAAGGCTTGCGGCGATGGCATTCTGGTCGGAAACGAAGAATGTGACGACGGAAATACAGCCGATGGCGATGGATGCTCGTTCAGATGCAAAGTCGAAAAAGGCTGGTTATGCACACCATCGGGTTGTATTGAGGGAAGATGCGGCGATGGCATCGTTCAGACCGGCGAACAATGCGATAACGATGTCGTGGATTCGGGGAAACCTGCTTCGGGAGATGGCTGCGATGCCACTTGTCATATCGAAAGCGGTTATGAATGCCGTATTGATGGCGGTGACTGCAGAGCGACGATCTGCGGCGATGGCTCTATTCTGCCATCCGATGGTTATGTTTCATACGAACAGTGCGATCTTGGCGAAGGCAATAATACCGCAGAGCACGGATGCAACCCCGATTGCACCATCGCTGCAGGTTTTCACTGCAATGAGACAGGCAGCTGGTGTATGGAAGGAAAGTGCGGCGATGGTTTGATCGAAGCCGGCGAAGACTGTGATGATGCCAATCATCTGCCCGCCGACGGATGCTCGCCAGACTGCAAATTTGAAACCGGTATTGAGTGCGCAGGTGACCAGTGCAAGCCCGTTTGCGGTGACGGCGTTACGATGTGGATGCTCGATCCCTCTATCGCCGAAGAATGCGACGACGGCAATTTGATCAATGGCGATGGCTGCTCAAGTGAATGCAAGATCGAAAAGGGTTACACCTGCACCGATTTCACTTCCGGCAATGCACCGGAATTCATCAGTCTGCCTGTGACTTACCGCGATTTCAGAAGCACCGGCCGCGATACTCCCGAGACTGCCGGAACGAACGATGGTTTCATCACTACCGAACACATCGCGCGATATCCCGATACACACTGGGATAGTTCGCGCATCGGCACCACGATTTACGATTTTGACAGTCAGGCTGGATGCCCCGGGGGCGGTTATACGCTTCCCGATCTCGACGAAGACCGCAAACCTGTTCTCGCAGCGGATGGAATTGGCAGATGTTTCAGCAGCAGAGCCGAATTCGCCATGTGGTACCGAAATACCGAAGGTCTCAATCGCGAGGTTAAACATCGCCTCTATCTGTGGCTCACAAATGCTGCGTCAAAACGGTATTTTTTCACCAGTGAAACGCCGACGCTGAATGGTGCACCCAATGTCTGCGCCGATGGACAGCCGCTCGAAACAAATTATTTCCTTCCCCTTGCGACATCCGGATATGGCATTACGGCCGGTTCCAATTTCGCAGAACGCCATGCAAACTATAGTTTCACTTCCGAAATCAGCACCTATTTCCAGTATAAAGGCGGTGAATCCCTTGATTTCAGCGGTGATGACGATTTATGGGTGTTTCTGAACGGGCATATTTTCGTCGATTTGGGCGGATTGCACGGCGTTGAGCGTGGCACCGGCACACTAAGTGCTATCGAGTATAAAGACAGCGATGGCAAGCCAGTGCTCAAAGAAGACGGCACCCCGCTTTTGTACGATCCGACCTTTAATGTTTACGAAGGCGGCATCTACGAAATCAAGCTGTTCCACGCCGAACGCAATGCAACCGGATCCAATTTCAGCCTCACGCTCACCAATTTCCTCAACAGCGGTACGGCCACCTGCGATGCGGTATGCGGCGATGGACTCATTCGCGGCAGCGAAGAATGCGATTATCCCGGCATCGATACAAACGTCGATTTGCAGCACGAAAAGGGGTGTTCCGCCGACTGCCGGCTTGCGGCATTCTGTGGCAACAACAAAATCGAAAAGGGCGAACAGTGCGACAGCACCGAAGACTGGTGCCAGAACTGCATGCTCACCGATGGCGAATGCGGCAATGGCATAAGAGAAGGTCACGAACGATGCGATAAGGATAACGGCGTCGGTCCCGGCCAGAAATGTCTCGACAACTGCCAGATTTCCGGCTGCGGAGATGGCATCATCGATGCAGATAACGGTGAAATCTGTGATGACGGCAATACCTCCGACGACGATATGTGCACATCCAGCTGCACCATTCCCAAATGCGGTGATTCAATCGTTCAGACGTGGCTGGGCGAGGTTTGCGACGATGGCATAAACGACGGAAGCTACGGAAATTGCGGTCTCGGATGCGGTTATATGCCGCCTCGCTGCGGCGATGGTACGGTCGACAAAGCCGAAGGCGAACAGTGCGACGACGGCTTTAATACCGGTGCTTATGGCACTTGTAATGCCGATTGTACGCTGCCTGCCTACTGCGGCGATGGTATCAAGCAGCCCGAATTCGAAGATTGTGACGATGGTGAATTGAACGGCCAGCCCGACAAATGCGCCAGAGATTGCAAGAAACAGGCGAATTAATCGCATTGGGTGATCCGCAACAAGCCTGACATAATTCACAGTATAAATATATTAGCCATAGTTAAACATTACGGCCGCAGGCCGTGCGGTGGCACACCCTCTAACCGCCTGCGGCGCGTAGCCGCACAAATCATGCGCTTACGGCGCAAGCCGTCCAAAAAGAGCATGAGGCTGAATCATTACGTTGCTTTGCGCCATACCAAACAATTTCTGGATATTTCATTAATATTTGGGTAAGAAACAATCTTTTGTGTGAATGCCTGATGTGACGATTTCGTTCCGGATTCAGGGCGCTTTTTGGCATTGGATGGATTGTATGAAAAAATGTGCACTATCAATATGGATTATCAGCTGCTTGCTATTGTGTGCCTGCAGTGACGATTCAAAAGGCACCGATTCGAATCAGCTCAATGGTCCGGGACCGGAGCCATTGCCGGTATCAAAGTGCGGCAATCTGAAAGTCGAATCCGGTGAAATCTGTGATGATGGCAATACTGCCAGTGGCGATGGGTGTGCTGCAGATTGCAAATCGGTTGAATCCGGCTATATCTGCCAGCCGAGCGGCGGTGCATGCCACAAAAAGAATACGCCGGGGCCGGTTTCAAAATGCGGTAACCGGCTGCTGGACGAGGGTGAGGCCTGCGATGATGGCAATCAAACCGCTGGCGATGGATGTGCTGCCGACTGCAGCACGATTGAAGACGGCTACACATGTCCTCGGGTCGGGCGTTCCTGCATCCTCGTGAGTTGCGGCAACGGCGTTGTGGACGCAAACGAAGAATGTGATGACGGCCCCGAAAGCAATGTGGAATATATCAAAGATAACCTGCAGATCTGTGCGCCGGATTGTAAATGGGCGCATTATTGCGGTGATGGCAAACTGGATCGCGTGGATATAGAGCATGGCGAGACGTGTGATAACTTTGGTGTTGACACATCAAATGAGCGCGGCGGCTGTTCGGCGGATTGCAAACATGTGAATTATTGCGGCGACGGCGTGATTCAAACCGAAGCCGGTGAAGCCTGCGACGATGGCAACACGCGCTCGGACGATGGCTGCGATGTCGATTGTCAGTTCGAAGAAGGCTTCCGATGCATCATCGAGCAGGGCAAAACGGTTTGTCATTCGATTTCCTGCGGAAACGGCGTGTTTGAACCCGATATGGCCGAGTCCTGTGATGATGGTAACCGTGAATCCGGCGATGGGTGTTCTGCTAGCTGCATGAGCGAAAAAGGCTATCGCTGCACAACCGACAGCGCGGGCAAATCCGTGTGCGTATTCACCTGCGGCGATGGTGCTTTGAACGAAGATGCCGGCGAAACCTGTGACGATCACAATCTCATTTCCGGCGATGGCTGCTCTGCTTCGTGTACCGTTGAGCCCGGCTGGATGTGCCCCGATGCCGGTAAACCATGCGTCGCAAGAGCCTGCGGCGACGGTGTGCTTGCAGGAAGCGAGGAATGTGACGATGGCAATATTGCAAACGATGACGGCTGCTCGGTGAGATGCAAACTCGAACCCGGATTCCGGTGCCAGGTCGTTAAAAATGGCACAACGCTGTGCTGCTACAACCATAGCACCGAACAGCAAAGTCCCGTCGTTGCCTCTGAATGCATTAATGAACAGCCGCCCAAAGGCAAATGCGGCAATCGCATCGTCGAAACCGGTGAAGAATGCGATACGACGGCCAGCGGATGCAATGCAGATTGTACGCTCAAGCCCGGCTGGGAATGCCAGAAAGACGTCTATAACGGTACCTGCCGGCAATACAGCTGCGGCACAACCGCCGGCGATTTGAGCGTCAATCCCGGATACAATTCGTCAAAACAATGCGACGACGGCAACCTTTCCAACAACGATGGCTGCTCTGCATTATGCCAGCTCGAAGACGGCTATCACTGCGGAGTCTTTGGCGGCATTTACAAGTGCGTCAAAGGCCGCTGCAACGATGGGTTCCTCGATGCCGGCGAAGAATGTGATGATGGCAATGCAAAGCCAAACGACGGGTGCTCACCAAGCTGCCGGCGCGAAACCATGTTCGATACCTATATCGATGAAAACGGCATGGCGTCTTATTATCCCAAATGCGGCGACGGCATCACGCTGTGGATGATTCCCGAAAGGGACGATCTCGGCAACCCCATTTGTAAATCCGAAGCCGATAAAGATGATGCAGCCCCCTATGCCGAGAGTGTTGCCAAAAGCAAGCATTATGGCTGCAAATACGGTTTTGTGCCCGCCGAAGAATGCGACGATGGCAATCTGGTTTCGGGCGACGGATGCTCCAGCCTTTGCAAAAACGAACGCGGATTCTCTTGTACCGATTTCGGCGCCAACCCCAAATACGTCGATATGGATATCACATATTACGATTTCCGGGCGCCGCAGTCGCAAACCACTTCTTCTGCTCCCGCATCTCTGAACAGTTCAAACGAAGCCAGCGATGGCGGATGGATGACCAGCGATTTGCTCAATCTGATGAAATCCCGCGACGCCGTCTGCGCTCAAAAGAGCAATTTCACTTCGACCGTCTACACTCAGAGCGGTTACACATACAGAACCGGTCATCCGGATTTCGGTTGCAATTATTCCGGTTCCGGATGTACCGGCATGGTTCAGGATGCACTTGATGCAGACCAGAAACCGGTGCTCGTTTCGAACTGGAACAGTGCTTATGGCTGGAATAATGACGGCGATAGCGTTGCTGTGAATTCACAGGTGACCTGCGAGGGATCGTTCTACTATTGGTATCGCTATGTGCCGGGGCTTAACCTTAAGATCGACGCCAGACTGCGCCTGTTCCAGGACGACGCCGACGACGATAAATACGTCTTCGATTATCGCACGCCGTGCAAAAATATTGATGGTGAAAATGTCTGTGCGCTGAATGCCAATCTTTCGTCGATGTCCGCTTCCAATCCGTATTTCGGGCCGCTCATCGACAATGGTTATGCGCCCACCGAGACGGCAAACGGCGGCGACAAGAAATACGGCAATTTCACCTCCGAGCTGCACACCTATTTCCGGTATAATGGGGAGGCAACGCTTGCATTCACCGGTGATGATGATGTCTGGGCTTTTGTGAACAACAAGCTCTTTGTCGATTTGGGCGGCATGCGATCCGAAACGAACAAAAGCAGCACCATCATAGCCAGCACATGCACTTTCCAGAATAAAGACAACGAAACCGTCACGCTTGCATGTGATCCCGGTTTCGATCTCTACGAAGACGGTTTGTACGATTTGCATGTATTCCAGGCCGAACGATGCGATTTCGGGTCGAATTATAAACTCACACTCGATGGATTTCTCAATACCGGAAAATCGACCTGTGACCCCGATCTCAAAACCTGCGGCAATCATTTGCTCGATTCGGGGGAAGAATGCGACGTCGTCGATGGCACTGTGAAGTTTGCAGCAGGGTTTTCATCCATCGCTTACGGGTGCTCAGCTGGCTGCAAGGCGCAGTACTGCGGTGATGGTATCGTTCAGCCGGAACACGGCGAAGAATGCGATCTCGCGAACGGAAACAGCAATTCCGGGCAGTGCCTGCTGACCTGCAAACTTCCCAGATGCGGTGACGGCATCGTCCAAATCTGGCTGGGAGAGGTCTGTGATGACGGGTTGAATGATGGAAACTATGGTCATTGCAGCACCGATTGCACTTATATGCCCCCGCGGTGCGGTGATGGCGTCGTCGACAAGAGCTATGGCGAGGCTTGCGACGATGGCTTTAATACCGGCGCTTATAACACCTGCAATCCCGATTGCACGCGCCCGGCATACTGCGGTGATGGCATCGTTCAGGACGAATTCGAAGCCTGCGATGATGGCCCCGATAATGGTCTTCCAAACAAATGCAGCAGCAACTGCCAGAGAAACGTAAACTGATCTGTTCCATCAATTGTAACGAATTGTAGTGTACAATTGGAATTGTAACTATTCTTTTGTATAATCCCTTGGGCGTCGTTTCGGCTTTAGACGGCGACCGTGTTGATCTTATCCGTTCCTGGCATTGCGTGCGTCTGTCGGGGCGTGCATCATGCACACCCGATAACGCCATACGCATACAGGACGGCTTTCAGGCATGTCTGCTTGCGTATGGCTTTGATGGATGCGTTCATCTGCATGTCTGTCAGCACTCTGGTCGTTCAAAGCCCGGTTATTTGTCTCAGGAGGACACATGAGAAGTCGTTCGTTATGGTTAATCGGTATCAGTTGTTTGCTTCTGTCTGGATGCAGTGATGATTCAAGCGGTGGTTCCGCTTCTGGCAGCAGCAGCACGGGGCCTGTCATTCAGAATGCTGAATGCGGCAACAGTATCGTCGAAACCGGCGAAGATTGTGATGATGGCAATAAAAACAGCGGCGATGGATGTGCAGCCGACTGCAAATCAAAAGAAGAAGGCTACACTTGTCCCCCAGCAGGCGGTGCATGCACCAAGGATGAACCGTATAACCCCCCTGTCTCGAATTGCGGCAACCAGCTGATCGACGATGGTGAGGCATGTGACGATGGCAATCAGACCGCGGGTGACGGGTGCGCCGCAGATTGCAGCGCAATCGAAGAGGGCTTTACATGTCCAAAAGTCGGGCGCGCTTGTGTTTCTATAAATTGCGGCAACGGCTTCGTGGACGCCAATGAAGATTGCGATGATGGCCCCGACAGCAATGTCGAATACTCCCAATACAACCTCTCTCTTTGTGGCCCCGATTGCAGATGGGCGCATTACTGCGGCGATAATAAACTGGATGATGTGGATATCGCCAATGGTGAAGAATGTGACAATGGCGGCGTGGACACATCTTCAGAACGCAATGGCTGTACGCTCGAATGCAAGCGCGTGAATTATTGCGGCGATGGCATCATCGATAAAACTGCCGGCGAAGACTGTGACGACCACAACAATGTTCCCGGCGATGGCTGCTCGGATAACTGCATCATCGAAACGGGATTCACGTGTATCGTCGAGCAGGGCAAAAGCGTTTGCGCACCTATTGCATGCGGCAATGGTGTGCTCGAGGCGGATAAGGGCGAATCCTGTGACGATAAAAACCGCATCGCAAATGATGGCTGCGCCGCAAACTGCCAGATCGAAAAAGGCTATCGCTGCACTCAGAACGCAGATGGCGTCTCGGTTTGCGTGTTCACATGCGGCGATGGCGTCGTCGATGCCGATACCTCAGAAACATGTGACGACGGCAATTACATTGCCGGTGATGGCTGCTCCGATATGTGCCGCGTTGAGCCCGGATATCTTTGCCCCGAAGCCGCCAAACCTTGTTTCGCACGCGCCTGCGGCGATGGGCTTTTGGCCGGTAACGAAGAGTGTGACGACGGAAATGATATTTCCGGCGATGGCTGCTCCAAACAATGCCGCCGCGAAACCGGTTATGTCTGCCGTGAACCCAATAAACCCTGCGTGCATACAGATTGCGGCGACAGCGTGGTCGAAGGCGATGAAACATGCGATGAGGGCAGGGATACAACGCCTTCCGGCGGCTGCATCGATTGCCATATTCAAATGGGATGGCAGTGCCTCACGCCGGGAGCCCCATGCACCCATGATGCAACATGCGGCAACGGAATCCTCGAAGGCGCCGAAGAATGCGATGAAGGCGAAAACGCTTCTGCCGGTGGCTGCGTAGATTGCATCATCACCGAAGGCTGGCGCTGCGACGCACCAGGTACTGCATGCATAGATGGCTTCTGCGGTGACGGTAAGCTCGATAAAGGCGAAGCCTGTGACGACGGCAATCAGCTCGCCGGCGACGGCTGCAGCCCCGCTTGCACCAAAGACCCCATCTTCGATTGCCTCAATGGCGTTTGCAAACCCGTCTGCGGTGACGGTCTCGCGCTCACAAGCGAGGGTGAGGAATGTGACGACGGCAATCTCATCAACGGCGACGGATGCTCATCTGAATGCAAAATCGAAAAAGGTTTCGTCTGCGTTTCCCCAGATCCCACCGAAACCCCCGATACCATCAACCTCGCAGTCACCTACCGCGACGTGATTCGCTGGCAGAATACGGCGCACGAAGTTCCCGCAACGACCAATCCGATGACCGATGGCTACGTGTCGCAAGAATTATACGACAGTCTGCCGGCGACCTGCAAAGGCGCGAACAGCCCCTATCGTGGTTCATTCTCTGATTCACTCTACACACAGCTCACGGTCGGCCGCCCGAATCCCGATTTCACCGCCGAATGCAACAACGGCTGGTGCAAAGACGTCGTCCTTAAAGAACTCGGCCCCGAAGGCGTTCCCGTCCTTGGCCCTGCCGATAATTTCAAGAATCAGACGCAGTTTACGGCTCACGTGCGCGATTGCAAAAAACTCTATACATGCCCCGAAGTCTTTCGCTGGTGGTTCATGGATGTCCCCGGCATCAACCGCACCATCAAGAAATCGATTCCACTCACCAAAAAAGGCGATGTCTACGAGTATATCAACAACACCTATTGGCCGCTGGGTGTCGATGAAGGCTATGGAAAAGCCGGGTCAAACAACTCACAGAATGGTGAATTTACGGGCACAAGCAAAACCTACTTCAGATATAAGGGCGGCGAAAAACTCACCTTTAACGGCGACGATGATGTCTGGATCTATTTCAATGGCATCCTCGGCGTAGAACTCGCCGGAATCCACGGCAAATGGACCGAATCCATCACCCTCGATACCACAACCGGTGCCGAAAAATTCCACATGTATCCCGGCGGCATCTATCCCATTCACATTTTCCAGGCAGAGCGCTGCACCGGTTCATCGACATTCCAGCTCACGCTCTCCGGTTTCGTCAACATGGGCGAAAGCACATGCTCAAGCATCTGCGGTGATGGTCTCGTCCGCGGCGCCGAAGAATGCGATCCCGTCGCGTTCGCCAATCCCGCCGCGCCAACCGCCGATGAAATCGAACAGGCCAAAAAGGCCGGCTGCGTGAGCTGCAAAGTTCAGGCTTACTGCGGCAACGACAAGGTCGAAATCGGTGAGCACTGCGATACAAACGAAGACTGGTGCCAGAACTGCAAAATTGTGACATGCGGCAACGGCGTGGTCGACGCGCACGAACGCTGCGACGGCACCGCCGGCGTGAGCGGCGATCAGGTCTGCCTCGATAACTGCCAGATCGCCGGCTGCGGCGATGGCATCGTCGACGAAAGCCGCGGCGAGGAATGCGACGATTTCAACAATGTCGACGACGATAATTGCACAAACGCCTGCAAACGCCCGGCTTGCGGCGATCATATCGTTCAAAGCTGGCTCGGCGAGGTCTGCGACGATGGCGTCAACGACGGCAGCTACAACGGATGCGGCTTCGGATGCTCCTATCTCCCGCCGCGCTGCGGTGACGGCGTCGTCGATAAATCGGACGGCGAAGCTTGCGACAATGGCGTCAATGACGGCACATACGGCACGTGTAACGCCGATTGCACGCTGCCTGCACACTGCGGCGACAATATCGTTCAGGAAGAATTCGAATCGTGCGACGACGGCGATCAAAACGGTCAGCCTGGAAAATGCGGCATCGAATGCAGGTTTGATGTGAATTAGTTTCTTGTGGGGCGTGGCTATTTGGGGGCGCCCGCGCCCCCTGCATACGCCACGCGGCTCGCTATTGCGCACAGCGCAATACGCGCGCCTGCCTGCAATCGCGATTCTCTTTGGGCGTGCCTGCGGCACTTCCCGTTCGTGGGTTTTCACCCTGGGTTACAATATGTCGCCCCTGCAGGGCTCTGGCGGTAACGCTAGCCAGACGTGTCGGCGTGTTGCTGTGCTTTGAGGTGTCTGGTGCTTTTGCATATCATCTGCACTCTGCTCGTACAGAGTCTTTTTTTTGGCTTTGTTTTCCCTTCGTGGTTATAGCTTTTATCAAAACTTCATGCTTTAATAGCTTATGGCTGTTTGCCCGATGACGTGAGTTCTTTAATTCCCGCGATAACCCGTAAGCCATTCGCAATCGATATTCCCGAATGGGGAAAGAGTTTTTCAACAAATACAACGAACTTGAGGTGATTTATGAAACGCTTATCCATGTTGTTTGTCCTTAGTTTTCTGGCTGTTTCGTGCGAAGACAAATGTGTCTGCGAAATCAACAATTACTGCCCGCCATCTGCGGTCGATAACCATTGCGGCAATGGCCAGCTGGATGAAGGCGAGGTTTGTGACGGCAATTTGCTCAATGGCCGCGACTGCACGGCGCTCGGAGAGGGATACACCGGCACGCTCAAATGCCTGGCCGATTGCTCGGGGTACGATGAAACCGCCTGTGTTGCGCCTCAAACGAATAAATGCGGCAACGGACAGCTCGATGCCGGTGAAGTTTGCGACGGCAATTTGCTCAATGGTTTCGACTGCACGGCGCTCGGTGAGGGCTATACCGGTACGCTCAAATGTCTGGAAAATTGCTCGGGTTACGATGATACCGACTGTATCGCGCCCATTCCAAACGCCTGCGGCAACGGAAAGCTCGACGACGGCGAAGTCTGCGACGGCGATTTGCTCAATGGCCGCGATTGCACGGCGCTCGGCGCGGGCTATACCGGCACGCTCAAATGCCAGGATAATTGCTCGGGTTACGACGAATCAGGCTGTATTGCACCGCCCCCCGAAAGCTGCGGCAATGGTCAGATCGACGACGGTGAAGTCTGCGACGGCGATCTGCTCAATGGCCGCGATTGCACGGCGCTCGGCGAAGGCTATACCGGCACGCTCAAATGTCAGGATAATTGCCTGGGTTACGATGAATCCGGCTGCATTGCACCGATTCCAAACAGCTGCGGCAATGGTCAGATCGACGACGGTGAAGTTTGCGACGGTGAATCGCTCAATGGCCGCGATTGCACGGCGCTTGGCGAAGGATATACCGGCACGATCAAATGCCTTGAGGATTGCTCGGGCTACGACGAAAGCGGCTGTATTGCGCCGATTCCCGAAACCTGCGGCAATGGTCAGCTCGATGAGGGCGAGGTTTGTGACGGCGAATTGATGGGCGGTCGCAACTGCGCTTCACTCGGCACCGGATATACCGGCATGCTCAAATGCCTCGAAAATTGCTCGGGCTATGATGAATCCGGATGCGAAGAACCGGTATTCCTCGAAACCTGCGGCAATGGCCAGCTGGATGAAGGTGAGCTGTGTGATGGTGATTTCGTGCTCAATGATATGGACTACGATTGCCATTCCATATATGGCCCTGGTTCAACCGGAAAGCTCAAGTGCGCGCCAGGCTGCCTCACTTTCGATAAATCCGGTTGTACGCCGCCTGTCACTTGCGGCGATGGAAGTGTACAGATCAATGAACAGTGTGATCCGGCGTATCCCAATGCATCGGCATCGCTTTGCTCCAATTATTACGGTGCGGATTTCGGCGGATCCCGTCTTTGTGACAAAATGTGCCGCTGGGATGTTTCGCCATGCATCATTCCGGATCACTGCGGCAATGGCCAGCTGGATACCGATTTGGGTGAAGCCTGCGATCCATCGGCACCACAGTCATACAACATCACTTGCGAAGATTTGCGCGGACCGGGATCAATCGGTTCTGTGTATTGCAGCAGCCTTTGCAAATACAGCACTTCCGGATGCTCAATTCCACCAGCCTGCGGTAATAACCAGGCCGACAACGGCACCAACGACAGGCCTAATTATCACGAGGCCTGTGATCCCGGCGACGTAAAGGGCAAATCCTGCCGTTCGCTCGGAAGAGGATATTCCGGCACGCTCAAATGTCTGGTCAATTGCTCCGGATTTGATTTCACCGAATGCCTTGATCCCCAGGGATAACGGGGCCTGGATTTCTCTGGCGTACTGCCCAGGAGACACAAATGGACGAAACTTGGATTAGATTGTCGATTTCATATCCCGAACCCGACGACGAAAACGTCGGGCTCTACTTCTTCGAGCAGGATTTGTATGCACTGCTCTATAGCTTTGGTGCGGCTACGATTAATGAACAGGATGCGTCGACTCTGGACGGCAAATCTTTGCCCGCAGGCACCAAGCGGCTGCTGTGCTATTTCGACAATTCACAGGCCGTACAGGCAACCGAGGTAAAAACGCAGGTCGAGCAGAATGCCCGAAATGCCGGCATAAAACTCGAGGCATCGCTCGAATCGTTCGACGATCAAAGCTGGAAAGACGGCTGGAAGGCTTTCTTTAAGCCGGCTCAGGTTTCACCGCATATTGCGGTGCGTGCGCCATGGGTTGAACTCGAAGTGTCCGATGGCGTCGAAACCATCGTGATCGAGCCGGGCATGGCCTTCGGCACGGGATTGCACGAAACTACACAGCTTTGCATCAAGGCAATCGACAAGTTCGTATCCGATTTGCATATCCAGTCGATGCTCGATGTCGGCTGCGGGTCCGGCGTGCTCTCGATCGCTGCGGCGAAATGCGGCGTGCCCGTGGTGCGCGGTGTCGACAACGATCCCGTCTGCATCGATGTGAGCCGCGAAAATGGCGAATACAATCACGTCAATGCTGTCTTCGACGATACCGATATCTGGGATATCTCCGACAAATACGATTTGGTCGTCGCAAACATCATTTCGTCGGTTCTGATGGCACTTCGCGAAGACCTCAAAAATGCCGTTAAACCCGGTGGTCATCTCGTTTTGTCGGGCATTCTGGTCGAAGAAAAACAGGATGTCGAAGATGCATTCCTCAGCGATTCGCCCGTCCGCAAGATCTCCGAAACCATCATGGGTGAGTGGTGCTCACTTGTTTTTGAGAAATAGGTGTTCTACAGCTTCCCGAATCTCGGGATGGCCGGGCAGATCGCATGACTGGATATCGCATTCTTATATTATTGCTGGCTGTGGTTTTGGCCGGGTGCGCCCCGAAAGAGGTCGTCGAAAGTGAACCATTGCCAGCTATTGCGGCCGTCGAAGTGCCCATTGTACCTTTTTTGACTCCGGCTGCATGGGAAACATCAAACCGCGACTGGGCAATTGTCGATGATGCACTGCGCTTTAGCATCACGCTGCCCGATGCGCTCGAAACGCGGCTGCTCAAAGACGATCGCGTGATTTGGAAAGAAGTGCTCACGCAGTTCGAACAGAGCGAGCTTGCGCGCAGGGATGCATCGGTGCTGTCGAAAGCGCGCATCGAAGAACCAGTCGCTTGTTTTCCACCCAGTTCTGCATTCAGTTTGCAGCAGCACTCGCAATTGCAGCTCACTTTGCAGTTGCGCAGAAATATTCTGTGGCGTCTGGGCCGCCTCGAAATGGCGACGCGCGGCGTATTCAATGCGGTGCGCAATTTTTTGCCCCTGTTTTCGGGCGGCAGAATCAAACAGGCAGATGCCGCAGTCGTGCAGCCGATTAAACTCATGGCGATGCAGGTCGAGTCTTTCAGACGTGATCAGCCCATTCCCAAAGGTGAATGGACGCCCGGAAATCTGCAGTTTCGAATGGCCAGAACCGCGCATCCTGCGCCGATCTTTTTGCAGGCTCAGACGCTGCTCACCGAGTGGAATCAGCAGCTGGCATCCAGCGAACGCTGGCAGTATCTGGCCGAATCGCCGCGTCCGCTCATCGATGCGCTCGCCCTGTGGCAGGATGAACTGCGGGCGCTCGTGCGGGCCTATGATGGCATCGCCATCAATATCCGCAGACTGGAACGCGACTTCGCGCCTCCCAATGCACTCGTCGCTTATCCATGCATCAATCGCAACTTTAAGACGCTGCGCATTGTTTCAGAGCTGTACAGCCATATTCTGCCCATGCAATGGGCGCTCACACAGGCCAGAAATCTGGCAACCGTCGTTTATGCACGGCTGCAGACCTCCGATTATGCCTCGATTAATCACGAATTCCTGTCGGATGAAGTCGATCGGTTTATTCGTCAGATCGATTCGCAAAAAGCAAAACTCACGCGTGCCGAAGATTTGCTGCTGATTTCGTGGGATGAAACGAGCCGAATGATCTGGCAGGGATTGCCGGAATATGTCGATCCCATTCATCATCAGCCAAAAACTGCGGTCGAAAGCCCAGATACCTGGATGCTCATGTTTAAAGAAATCCAGAGTGAACTGGCTGAAACTGCAAAAATGATTGGGCCCGAGCCCGAACAGCCGCTCAATAAGCGCGGGAAACCTTATCCGCCTTTCATTTCCGGTGTGCTCGAAGAATTGCATGCGCCCTCCCGAATCGACGAAGCCGAGCAAAGCCTGCTCGCCATTTCGGAGCTCGAAGCGCACATGGTGTCGATTCGCGATGAGCTGCTGCGGCTTTGCAAACAGGGCGCATGCAGGAGCTTTCCCGAGGCGGAGCTCGCCAATTCACCGCGAGCAAGCGCATGGGTCGTTTCGTGGCGCCAAAGCCCCTCGAATGAGCGCACCCTTGGGCATTCGCTCATCGTGATTAAGCTGTGTCTGCTGCATCTCAGCCGGCAGGTCCAGCGGCTGAGCGAGATTTATGCGTGGTTTGCCGAAACGACAAATGTCGATTTGACGTGGAAAAAACTCAAATCATGGCAGCGCATCTGGACGCTCTATGCCGAACCCAATGGCACATACGCGAGCTTTTTGCGCAACGTCGCTTCGCTCGACAAGAGCATCGCTGATATGGCTGTGATGCAGAAAAAACGCGCCGAATCCGAGGTTTTGCACCGCATCCTGGTCGTTCAGGACCGGTTTTTCGATCTCACGCTCGATTATGCGCGGTTTCTGGATGCGCGTTCGGTGGTGCCGGTTTCGTTCGATACGCTTACCGAAACGTGGGATAACCTCGATCAGCAGCTGATCGCCATCGAAAAGATGACGATCGAACGGGATATTCAGGCACATCCCGAACTCAATACAGAGAAGGCATCCAAACGACGCCAGCAGGCAGACATTCCGCGTTAATGGCTGAAGATTCCAGCTTTTTGAAATCGCTGAACCGGGCGAGGAAACGCTCGGGGCCCTCAAGCACAAGGGCGCATTTGGGCGTGATGTAGTGGCATGGAATGGTGGTTTTGGCGTGAATACGCGTGGCCAGATCGGCGGCTTCGTCGCCGTCGATGGTATAAAAGCCGCCCACCGGTATCAGCAGGATATCGAGTGCGCCCAGCATATCGATCTGTGCATCCGACAGGATTTCACCGCAGTCGCCCATGTGGCACAGCCGAATGCCATCGGTTTCGATGATCTTCATGCCGACGGTACCGCCAAATTTCGTGCCGCCAAATTTGTCGTGAAATACAGTAACGGTGCGGATATCGAGTGCATCGTCGTGCCAGCGGTTGCGGACGACGACCGGGATGTTGGTTAAATCACCCAGGTAATTGTGATCGAGATGATCGTGTGTGATAACCGCGAAATCGGCGCGGGTCGAGTAGGGCGGGTAATTGAACCGGCCCTGAAAACTCATGCCCAGATAGGGATCGATGATGATGCGCCGACCGTCGTTCAGATCGAGTGTAAATGTGGCGTGGGCGATGTATTGAATGCGCATGGCAAGCTCCTTGAGACGTTTTGGTGAGCTAATCATTCATCATATATGGATGTGTAGGAAATGTATACCTTTCCTACATTTGTTTTTTTGACGGCCTGCGGCCGTATGCTCATGTATTGGTGCGGCTACGCGCCGCAGGCGGCAAGGGGCGTTGTTCCGCGAACGCCCCTTGCAACCCCGCGCGTCTGGGGGCTCTGCCCCCCGCCCCCCGGCTTATTTTCTATGTATTCCTATTGCGCCGCTGAAACGCCGTCCATGGCGTTACATCGACGCGCCCGCCAACGTCCTGTTGGCGGGTAAGTTTTAAGCCTATCATGATATCCTGCATACATATGCCATTAACCAAAAGACTAAAGGTCATCATGATAAGCCATGATATCTGTCACGCGCCGACACGACGTCGGCGCGCACGCCTGTGCTCGCCCGGATGGCGATTCACAGGCGTGAACCGGATTGGATAGAACTCAAACCCCAAATAGGGGGTCCGGGGGTTTCCCCCGGCTGCGCGGGGGTTGGTAGGGGGTGTGCGCAGTGGCACACCCCCTGCCCGCTGCGGCGCGTAGCCGCGAAAAAATGTGCTTACGGCGCAGCCGTCCAAAAAGAACTGTAGGAAAGGTATATTATTATTGACAATAAAAGTCCAAACGATTACAAGGCCGCGCGGCGCGATGGGCGCGCCGGTTCAACATATACGCGCAGCCAGTTGGGACGGACGAAAGTCAGGTCTGTTGGGGCTGCAGGAGAAAAAAATGGCTAATGTAGAGTTAAAAGGTGTTGTGCGCAAGGCCGGTAAAAAAGGCGACAGCCGCAAACTTCGTGCTGCCGGCAGCATTCCTGCCGTCGTTTATGGTCACAATGTGGATTCCGTTGCTGCAACCGTGAATCCTGCCGATCTGGCCAAAGTGCTTTCGACCGAATTCGGTCCCAATATCGTTTTCGATCTCGTTCTCGACGACAATGGCAAAGAAGTGCGTCATGCTGTGATGGTAAAATGCGTACAGCGCAACCCGCTCACCCGCCGTATTATTCATGCCGATTTTTATGCCATCGATCCAGCCGCCAAAGTTTCGGTCCGCGTTCCGCTCCGTCTCGATGGCCGTGCAGCTGGTGTGGCTCTTGGTGGTAAGCTGCGCTGTGCAGCCCGCGATGTCGTTGTTTCGTGTCTGCCCAAAGACATCCCGACCGAAGTCGTCTTCGATGTCACCCCGATGGGTATCAAGGATCGCGTTCAGATCAGCGCTGTTCCCCGTCCGAATGGCTGCGAATTTGTCTATGGCGATGATTTCCTCGTTGCCGAGATTTATCCGCCCCGCTCATAAGATTTCTGCATGATTGCTCAAAACCCGGATCCTGGCGATCCGGGTTTTTTTGTTTGTGGGCTGCGCCACGGTTAAAGTATGCCGCTGCGGGGTTCGGTTGTACGGCGAACCATGAGCTTTGAGCTTTGGATGGCCGTGGTCAGGGGCGTTGCGGGGGCTGGCCCCCGCATCGGGGGTAGGCGCGTATTGGTGCAGAGACGCGTTGCGGCACGTCTCTGCGCCAATAGCGCCGCAGGGGGGGGCCCCCGCACGAAAATACCCACACATCCTACATCTGACGCTGTATTTTTCTTGAAAAAACGCATGGTTATGATTGCCCAAACCATCGCAAGTGGTGTAAATACAAAAGATCAGGTGTGTTCTGTGTTGAATGCACAGGTTGTGTATGATGAGTGATGAAGCTTTACTGTTAGTTGGTCTTGGAAATCCGGGGCCGGAATATGCATCGACCCGCCATAATGCGGGGTTTATGTTGATGGATTTGTTGTGCACGTCGTGCGGTTGTACGATGACGCAGAGCAAGTTTCAGGGCATATTCGGGACGGCAAGGATTGGCGGCCGGGCGGTGTATCTGCTCAAGCCGCAGACCTTTATGAATCTGAGCGGGCGCAGTGTGGTGGCCTGCATGAATTTTTATCATTTGCCGATAGGGCAGGTGCTTGTGATTCACGACGAACTCGATTTGCCGGTGGGCGATTTGCGCGTGAAATTTGACGGCGGTTCGGGCGGGCACAATGGCCTGAAGTCGATTATCGAGCTCACGGGCAGCCAGGCGTTCGGGCGAGTGCGCGTTGGCATTGGCAGACCGCCGCACGGGGATGTCGTGAACTATGTACTTGGAAATATTCCGCAAGATGATTTAGAATCGTTTAACGCATGTCTTAAAATCGGAGTCGACGCGGTTAAGACCTATATTGCAAGAGGTTGCGAGGCTTCGATGCGTTTTTGCAACGGCTTGTATAAAGCCAAAAAGAAGGAGGAGGCTATCAGAGATGGACAGTCTGAGTAGTGTCATTAGGAATCTGGTCTACTTTGGGGTTCCTGCAGCAGCAATCCTGGCGATCGTGTTTTCGCTTGTGAAATCGAAGTGGGTTGTCAAACAGGACCCCGGAACCGACCGCATGGTGCAGATTTCGGGATTTATTCACGAAGGTGCCATGGCGTTTTTGAAGGCGGAATATAAAGTTCTCGCCGTCTTCGTTTTGATCGTCGCGGCTTTGCTTGCGCTCGTGAACATGACGAATCCCGACAGCAGCCCGCTGATTGCGCTGTCGTTCGTCGTTGGCGCGATTTGCAGCGCGACCGCTGGTTTCTTTGGTATGCGCATTGCGACCAAGGCAAATGTCCGCACGGCAAGTGCTGCTCGCAAGGGCCTCAAGGATGCTCTGGCTGTGGCATTCAGCGGCGGCGCGATTATGGGTATGATCGTCGTCGGCCTCGGTCTGCTCGGCATCATCTGCCTGTTCCTGCTCTATACCAAGATTTTTGACGGCGCCAGCATGTCGAAAATCCTCGAGGTATTGACCGGATTCAGCTTCGGTGCTTCGTCAATCGCTTTGTTCGCACGTGTCGGCGGCGGTATCTATACGAAAGCCGCAGACGTTGGTGCAGATCTCGTGGGCAAGGTTGAAGCCGGCATCCCCGAAGATGATCCCCGCAACCCCGCTGTTATTGCCGATAACGTTGGTGACAACGTCGGCGATGTCGCCGGTATGGGTGCAGATCTTTTCGAGTCCTATGTGGGTTCCATCATTGGTTCGGCCGTTCTGGGCGCTGCCCTGTGGGCCGGTTCCGACCAGATGAGCGCTGTCGTGCTGCCGTTCCTGCTCGCAGCTACCGGTATCATCGTCAGCGTTTGCTGCACATTCCTCGTTCGCAGCAAAGACGAGAAATCCAATCCTCAGCATGCACTTGATCGCGGCACCATCTGCGCTGCAGTGATCACCGCACTGGCTTCGTTCGGCGTTGCCTATGTGGTTTTGCCTGCCGGCGGTCTGCCAATCGACATCCCCATCTACAGCGAAACACACCTCGTCACCCCGCTGATGATCTTCCTCACCATGACCGGTGGTCTGATTGCCGGTACGCTCATCGGCAAATTCACCGAGTATTACACCTCCGATTCCTATCAGTCGGTGAAAGACATTGCGAAAGCCTCCGAAACCGGCTCTGCAACCAACATCATTCAGGGTCTGGCCGTTGGTATGAAATCCAGCGTTATTCCCGTGCTGCTGATTTGCGTCGCACTGTTCATGGCTTATATGACTTCTGGTCTTTATGGTATCGCCCTGGCAGCCCTCGGTATGCTCGCTACAACCGGTATCCAGCTCGCCGTTGATGCTTATGGCCCGATCGCCGATAATGCCGGTGGTATTGCCGAAATGAGCGGACTTCCCGAAGAAGTTCGTGGCCGCACCGACAAACTCGACAGCGTTGGCAACACCACAGCCGCTATTGGTAAAGGTTTCGCCATTGGTTCGGCCGCTCTGACCGCTCTGTCGCTGTTCGTTGCATATGCAACCGTTATGGGACTCAAGGCCATCGATGCCATGAATCCGCTCGTCGTGATTGGTCTGTTTATTGGTGGCGTGCTGCCTTTCTGGTTCAGCTCGCTGGCAATGCTCGCCGTCGGCCGCAGCGCTCAGGATATGATCGTCGAAGTCCGTCGTCAGTTCAAGGAAATCCCTGGTCTGCTCGAAGGCAAGCCCGAAGCCAAGGCCGATTATCAGAAATGCGTTTCGATTTCGACCAAAGCCGCTATCCGTCAGATGATTATGCCGGGCGTGATCGCCGTTCTTGCACCAATCGTCGCTGGTACACTTGATGTCGTGCTCGGCACGCATGGTGCCATCCTTGGCGGTATGCTCGTTGGCGTTATGATTACCGGTGTTGTGCTCGCCATCTTTATGGCCAATGCAGGCGGTGCCTGGGATAATGCCAAGAAATACATCGAAGGCGGCAATCACGGCGGTAAGGGCAGCGAAGCCCACAAGGCTGCAGTTGTCGGTGATACCGTTGGTGATCCGTTCAAAGATACCGCAGGTCCGTCGATCAACATTCTCATCAAATTGATGAGCGTTATCGCACTCGTTTTGGCGCCGACTCTTTCGCACCTCAATGCGAGCAAGGCTGGTGAGCCTGCAACCGCAGGTGAACCCGCAGCGATCGAAGCTCCCGCAGCCGCCGCTCCCGCAGCCGATGCTCCCGCAGGTGAAATGAAAATCGCTCCGAACGATCCGAGATTCCGTCGTCCGGCTCCCGGCGACCATCCCAGACGTGAGTTGGAACGCGGCCGTCGGCTTCCCGACCGCAGAATCGGTAATGATGCCGCTCCTGCACCCGCACCAGCTCCTGCACCCGCACCAGCTCCTGCACCCGCACCAGCTCCTGCTCCGGTTCCTGCAAACTAATCGGGTGATGCAGCCGTAACGGCTTCGAAAACAGCCTGTAATGCTTAAAATCCGCAGTTGCCTTGCTTCTGCGGATTTTTTTTGTCCATTGTTCAAAAGGCTTGCATATTTCGGTCATGTCAGTCATTTTTGCGCGTTGTCGTTTTGTGGCGTTAGAGGAAAACAATGGCGAAAGATAACAGTATCAAACAGGTTCAGGAGTTCATGGTGGTGAGCCCCGATGCCGATGGATTGCCGAGCGAGCTGGCCGAGAATCCGGTCGTATCGGCGCCTGGAGCAGAGGCCGAACCCGCGCCGCCAAGTGACGCCGTGCCCGAGAACGATCCCTATGCCGGCCCCCGCGAGTGGGTGATCAAATGGTTTGGCCCGTTTTTCTCGGCCAAAATGCCGCAGCGCCGCGCTTCGGGTCTCTATCTCATCTATGTTGGCAACTATCCGCTGTTCGTCAGCTCCAGCGCCAACATCCTCATTGCGCTCACCCGCCACCTCATGTTCAACGGTCATCAGGCAATTCCCATCGATTTGCTCGGCCGCGAAATCATGCACTACACCAGCCTCTATCAGCAGCCGCTCAGCATCAAAACGGGGTTGCTGTTCGAAAACAACAAGCTCATTCATCCCCGCGACTACATCTACTGTTATCGCCGTGCTGCTGCCGCGCTCGCATTTTGCCATGCCATTCCGTGCAACAAATACGCGCGTCTTTCCTACGAATTCGATGCACTCACCATCACGAATTCCGGTAAATTTTTCCCGCTCAAAGAGCAGTTCCATGCCGAGCCGTCGCCCAATCGCGAGAACGTCAAGCCTTCCTGATGAATTTTTTTTGCTGCGCGTCTATGGCCTGCCGGCCATACGCCGCGCCAAGCCGGCTATCTGCGATACGCCGGCTTTTTTTATCAAGATTCATCATGCATTTTGACACATGCGGTCATTTACTGCTAAAATAGACCTGCGTGTTGACGCGAACATTGCATGGAGCCAATTATGAAAAGAATTAGAAAAATTGCTTTTTTACTTGCTTCATCAGCGGCACTCATTGCCGGATGTACGACCGAGATCGACGATGATTCGCTGCGTGCTGGCGCTATCAAGGTCAATCTCGACGAGGTAACGAGCGACGAACTCTATCCAACAGCCGGCGACGAAATCGACTGGAAGATGGTGTTCCTGCCGGCACCTGGCGATGTTATCATCGATACTTTCTGGGATGAGTCGGCGAGTATTTTCAACATCAAGGTCGGTTTATACGATCGATTTGGCATTCTCATCGACGAAGTGTCTCGTGAAACTGCGGCAGGCAAATGCGTGCTCCGTGCATTTACGCCCGAATCCGGATTGCATTACATCAAGATCACCGGCGGAAGCGGTCGTTCCATCTATTCAATCAATGTCGGATTCGAA
>JAEEGL014461724.1_pt1 | contig 29721 bp, 27 predicted proteins | sample 9134231 | NCBI WGS metagenome assembly JAEEGL01 (sample SAMN16246548, study PRJNA631951) | gut metagenome | biome: gut microbiome; feature: rumen; material: fiber-attached | host: Bos | place: Iran: Karaj | collected 2018-10
TACTTCAGAAGCTTAAGGCTGATGCCGAGAGCTATCTGGGTGAGAAGGTCACACAGGCTGTCATCACTGTACCGGCTTATTTCAACGATGCTCAGCGTCAGGCTACAAAGGATGCGGGCAAGATCGCAGGACTCGAAGTTGAGCGTATCATCAACGAGCCTACGGCAGCCGCTCTTGCATATGGTCTTGATAATGAGAAGGAACAGAAGATCATGGTATACGACCTTGGCGGCGGTACATTCGATGTGTCCATCATCGAGATCGGTGACGGCGTAATAGAAGTTCTTGCTACCAATGGTGATACACATCTTGGCGGTGATGATTTCGATCAGAAGATCATAGACTGGATGCTGTCAGAGTTTAAGGCTGCAGAAGGTGTGGATCTGTCTAATGACAAGATGGCTTTACAGAGACTTAAGGAAGCAGCAGAGAAGGCCAAGAAGGAGCTTTCAAGCGCCACAACGACCAACATCAACCTTCCTTTCATCACAGCCACTTCTGAAGGACCGAAGCATTTTGACATGAACCTTACAAGAGCCAAGTTTGATGAGCTCACATCGGATCTGGTTGAGAAGACAGCCATCCCTGTGCAGAATGCCATGAAGGATGCCGGACTTACCAATGCAGACCTCGGACAGGTACTCTTAGTCGGCGGTTCTACAAGAATCCCCGCAGTACAGGAAAAGGTTAAGCAGCTTACAGGCAAGGAGCCTTCAAAGTCTCTTAACCCCGATGAGTGTGTTGCATTAGGTGCATCCATCCAGGGCGGTAAGCTTGCAGGCGATAAGGGTGCAGGCGAGATCCTTCTTCTCGATGTAACTCCTCTGTCACTGTCTATTGAGACAATGGGCGGAGTAGCTACCAGACTTATCGAGCGTAACACAACGATCCCGACTAAGAAGAGTCAGATCTTCTCTACAGCAGCCGACAATCAGACTGCGGTTGATATCAACGTGGTACAGGGTGAGAGACAGTTCGCCAAGGATAATAAGAGCTTAGGTCAGTTCAGACTTGACGGTATACCTCCGGCAATGAGAGGTGTGCCTCAGATAGAGGTTACCTTCGATATCGATGCCAACGGTATCGTTAACGTATCCGCTAAGGATCTTGGAACAGGCAAGGAGCAGCACATCACCATCACGGCAGGTTCATCAATGTCAGATGATGAGATCGATAAGGCTGTTAAGGAAGCACAGGAGTACGAGGCACAGGATAAGGCCCGTAAGGAAGCTATCGATACAAGGAATGAGGCAGACAGCTTTGTATTCCAGACCGAGAAGGCTCTTAACGAAGTAGGCGATAAGGTTGATGCGAATGACAAGGCATCCGTTGAGGCAGATCTTCAGGCACTTAAGGATATCCTTGAGCGTACCAAGGATCAGGAACTCACATCCGATCAGGTAGCTGAGATCAAGGCGGCTCAGGAGAAGCTTATGACAGGTGCACAGAGTCTCTTCTCTAAGATGTATGAGCAGGCTCAGGGTGCAGCAGGTGCTGCAGGAGCAGGTCCTGATATGGGCGGATTTGCAGGAGCAGCCGATGGTGCCGCAGATGCATCGGGTGATGCCGGAAGTGCAGCAGAAGATGATATAATCGACGGAGATTTCCGCGAAGTATAATAATAGGAAGTACGATAGAACGATCGACTTAAGGGGGCAGTCTGTGTCCCCTTAAGTGATGATTTTGGAGAAATGCAATGGCAGAACAGAAGAGAGATTATTACGAGGTGCTGGGCGTAGAAAAAAGCGCCGATGAAGCAGCCCTCAAAAAAGCATATCGCGCCCTTGCCAAGAAGTATCATCCGGATATGAATCCGGGAGACGCGGAGGCAGAGAAGAAGTTCAAGGAAGCATCGGAAGCATATGCCGTACTGAGCGACCCTGAGAAGAGGAGACAGTACGATCAGTTCGGTCATGCTGCTTTTGAGGGCGGTGCAGGAGCCGGCGGCTTCGGAGGATTTGATTTCAACGGTGCTGACTTTACGGATATATTCGGCGATCTGTTCGGCGATCTCTTCGGTGGCGGCAGAAGGAGCAGTGCATCCAGGAGCGGCCCCATGAAGGGTGCCAACGTCCGTACCAGTATCCGTATAACCTTCGAGGAGGCTGTATTCGGCTGTGAGAAGGAGATCGAGCTGACTGTCAAGGAAGAGTGTAAGAACTGTAAGGGAACGGGTGCCAAGCCCGGTACGTCTCCCGTTACCTGTACCAAGTGCGGAGGTAAGGGACAGGTCGTATTTACCCAGCAGTCATTCTTCGGAACGGTGCGTAATGTGCAGACCTGCCCGGACTGCCAGGGAACAGGTAAGGTTATCAAGGAAAAGTGTCCGGATTGTCGCGGAACAGGCTATATACCCATGAAGAAGAGGTTTGCCGTAGACATTCCCGCGGGTATAGATAACGGTCAGTGCAAGAGGCTTTCGGGTCAGGGTGAACCCGGTGTGAACGGCGGGCCCAGAGGCGATGTTCTTGTTGAAGTGATAGTAGGACGTCATCCTATCTTCCAGAGACAGGATATGAACATCTTCTCAACGGTGCCGGTATCCTTCCCTATAGCTGCACTCGGTGGAGAGATAGTGATAGATACTGTGGACGGAAAGGTCATATATGAGGTCAAGCCCGGCACGCAGACTGATACAAGAGTAAGGCTCAAGGGCAAGGGAGTCCCGTCGCTTCGCAATAAGGAAGTCAGGGGCGATCAGTATGTTACTCTTGTGGTACAGGTTCCCGACAAGCTTTCGCATGAAGCCAAGGAGCTGCTCAGTAAGTTCGATGCGGCAAATGATGATTCGCTTAATGCCGCTAAGAGATATACGGAGAGTAAAGGCGGTACGACCGGCGGCTCCACAGGCGGCGGAAAGAAGAAAAAGAAGATATTCTGATATAGTTAATAACAGAAGGTTTCGACACAACATATTGTGTCGAAGCCTTTTTTATATAGTGAAAATGTGCTAAAATATATAAGATTATGGATACAGAGATCATAAAGTTTAACAGAGATGATCCGGATGCCGAAGAAATGCGGCGTGCAGGAGAGATCATAAGAGCCGGCGGACTTGTGGCTTTTCCGACGGAGACGGTTTACGGCCTGGGTGGAGATGCTCTTAACCCGGATTCAAGCCGTAAGATATATGCAGCCAAGGGCAGACCGTCAGACAATCCGCTGATCGTGCATATTTCGGATGTTTCGGATATATCAAAAATAGCAGTTGTTGATAACATAGCATACGTTATTGAAAATATTCAGAGCAAGGTCTCAGCGCTGGCAGAGCGCTTCTGGCCCGGTCCTCTTACGATCATACTTCATAAGACGGATATGGTTCCTTACGAGACTACGGGAGGTCTGGATACGGTTGCGATCCGTATGCCGTCGGATCCGATAGCACTGGCATTCATAGAAGCTTCGGGCGGATATATTGCGGCTCCCAGTGCCAATATCTCAGGCAGACCCAGCCCTACCAGAGTATCTCATGTGATCGAAGATATGGACGGCAGGATAGAAATGATCCTGGACGGCGGAGATGTGGATATAGGAGTTGAATCGACGATCCTCGATCTTACAGAGGAGATACCCACGATCCTTCGCCCCGGAGCCATAACCGACAGACATCTTGCAGAAGTCCTGGGCGAGGTCAGATATGATCCGGGTATAATCGAGGATAACAGTTCCGTTGCACCCAAGGCTCCGGGAATGAAGTACAGACATTATGCGCCCAGAGGTGAGATGGTGGTTGTAACCGGTACGCACAGGGCTGTAGCAGACTATATCAATCTGAGAGCGGAAGAGGATAAGCATGATCTTATCAAGTCGGGAGTGATATGCGCCGATGAGCACGTTCTGGATTACAGAGTGCCTGTAGTTAAGTGTGCCGGGAGACTCGGGGACGAAGAGACGGCAGCTCACAGGCTGTATTCCATCTTAAGAGAGTTTGATGCCGAAGAAGTGGATATGATCTATTCGGAGGCTTTTGATGACGAGGGTATAGGTAATGCGGTCATGAACAGACTGCTTAAGGCGGCAGGACACAGGGTGATAGATGCCGACGGATTGAATTAAGGAGGAAGAGATATGAAGGTTGCACTTGGAAGCGATCACGGTGGGTATGATCTGAAAATGCTCATTGCCGGACATCTTAAGGACAGGGGGATCGAATTTGTGGATTACGGCTGTAATGACAAGTCATCCTGCGATTATCCGATCTTTGGCAAAGCGGCTGCAGAAGCCGTGGCATCGGGAGAATGTGACAGAGGGATCGTGGTCTGCACGACGGGCATAGGCATATCGATAACAGCCAATAAGATAAAGGGGATAAGATGCGCGCTCTGTTCGGAGCCCTTATCCGCGAAGATGACCAGGCTTCATAATGATGCCAACATGCTGGCTCTGGGAGGGGCATTGATAGGTCCCAATATGGCATATGATATAGTAGATACTTTTCTTGATACACCCTTCTCAAATGAGGAGAAGCATATCAGACGCGTGGGTGAGATAGAGTAGGATACAAAGATCGAACAATATGAATAGTTAATTCATAAATTAATAATTGACAAAAGAAGGGAGAGCAAAATGGCAAATGTAATGGTTATGGATCATCCGCTGATCCAGCACAAGATAGGCTACATAAGGAGGCAGGATACCGGTACCAAGGACTTCAGACAGACAGTGTCTGAGATAGCGATGCTGATCTGCTATGAGGCAACAAGGCATCTGGAACTTACTGATATCAAGATCACCACTCCGATCTGCGATACCACGGTCAAGACTCTCAAGGGTCGTAAGCTGGCGGTTGTTCCGATACTCAGAGCAGGACTGGGAATGGTGGACGGAATGCTCACACTTATCCCTACAGCCAAAGTGGGTCATATAGGATTGTACAGAGATCCCGATACCCATATGCCTATAGAATATTACTGCAAGCTCCCTGCCGACAGCGCGGAGAGAGAAGTGTTCGTTGTAGATCCCATGCTTGCGACCGGCGGATCGGCTTCTGCAGCCATCCAGATGCTTAAGGATAAGGGATGCAAGAAGATACATTTTATGTGCATAATCGCTGCACCGGAAGGTGTTAAGGTCCTTCAGGAAGCTCATCCCGATGTGGATATCTACATCGGTGCTCTTGATGAGAAGCTTAATGAGAATGCATATATCGTTCCCGGATTGGGAGATGCAGGTGACAGGATATTCGGAACCAAGTAATTATCCATAACTTTTGAGCGACAGACTCAGGAAAGGAACTTAAGATGGGTAAGAGAGAAGATTATATCCGCTGGGATGAATACTTTATGGGAATAAGCAAGCTTGCCGGGATGAGATCGAAGGATCCCAATACCCAGGTGGGAGCATGCATAGTCGGTGAGGATAATAAGATACTGTCCATGGGTTATAACGGATTTCCGAACGGATGCTCCGATGAAGAGTTTCCGTGGGACAGAGACGGTGATATCCTGGACACCAAGTATGCATATGTTACCCACAGTGAGCTGAATGCCATTCTTAATTTCAGAGGCGGATCTCTTGCGGGTTCCAAGCTGTATGTATCGCTGTTCCCCTGCAATGAATGTGCCAAGGCCATCATTCAGTGCGGGATCAAGACGGTCATATATGACAGTGACAAATATGCGGGAACACCGGGCAATATCGCAGCCAAGAGGATGTTTGATGCTGCCGGTATCGTATATAAGAAATATGAGCACTCCGGCAGGACACTCATGATAGATGTCTGACGGGTAAACTAACAGATTGGAACTGATTGGTTAGTATGAAGATCGATTCCTTAAAGAAGCCGGTATCGTTCCTGCTCACAGTTGTGCTGATCTCCACGGTTCCTTCAGTATCCGCCCGTGCGGATATCAAGGAGACACAGGAGAAGCTCAGGCAGGCACAGGAAGAGCATGCCGATACCACGCAGAAGCTCAAGGAGACAAAAGATAATATCGACTCCCTCAGCAATACCAAGGGAACATTGGAAGGCCGGCTTCATCAGCTTAATGTGGAGCTGGCTGAAGTCAGTGATAACCTTGCGGATCTCGAAGATAAGATCGATGTCAAATCCGGCGAGATCGAGCAGGCTGAGGCTGACCTTGAAGAGGCCATAAGCATAGAAAACGCCCAGTATGAGGCGATGAAGAAACGCATCAAGTTTATGTATGAGAAGAAGGATTATACATATGCGGAGATGCTCTTTACCGCAACGAGCTTTGCGGATTTTCTGAATAAGAATAATTATATTGAGAAGCTGTCAGAGTATGACAGAAAGATGCTGAATAAATACATTGAGACCAGACAGAATGTGGAAGCCGCGAAGGCGAAGCTGGAAGAGGAAAAGGCTGAACTTGACGGCTATCATGAGGAAGTGTCTGCCGAGCAGGCTAAAGTCAGCGAATATGTGAGCGCCACATCATCGGAGATCGGTAAATATGCCGGAGAGATCAAGAACTTTGAAGCGGTGGCAGATGCATATGCGGCTCAGTCGGCTGAGGAAGAGGAGAACATTGCGGCTCTTAAGAAGCAGCTGGCAGAAGAGATAGCCATGTCCAAGCTCGCTGCCAAGTCTAAGTGGCGCGATATCTCGGAAGTGAGTTTTGAAGAGGGAGACAGATATCTCCTTGCCAATCTGATATATTGTGAAGCAGGTAATCAGCCGTACGAAGGCCAGCTGGCAGTAGGAGCCGTGGTCATCAACAGGGTGCTCAGTTCGGTCTATCCGGACACGGTCGTAGGTGTCATCTACCAGAGCAGACAGTTTGCACCGGTCGGAGACGGACATCTGGCACTGGCGCTCGCTGAAGACAAGGCTACAGCTGCATGCTATAAAGCGGCCGATGAGGCCATGAGCGGTCATACCAATGTCGGGAACTGTGTGTACTTCAGGACCCCGATCGAGGGACTCAGCGGAATACAGATCGGTGACCATATCTTCTATTAGCAGTTCTGTTTTGGACGATTTCATTCGGCTGCAGTTTATCCGGATGACTGTCGAAATATAGGAGGAAAGCCCGTGTATCCTACGTTGTACAGGAAAAGAATAATTCCAAACGAGTGCGTTAAGTTAAAAGACGATATAATTTTACACATAGATGAAAACATGCTTGTCACCAAGTGGCAGACACTTAAGCCGCGTAACGATTTTCATCACGGCTACTCTCTCTATCTGTTTGACGAGGGGATAAAGGTAAGCAAGTTCCTGCGGGAAGACGGGAGCCTGTATTACTGGTACTGCGATATAGTTGAATATGAAGACGACAAAGAGAAGAACGAACTGATCGTGACTGACCTGTTGGTTGACATAACAATAGATAGCGACAACAGGCTGAATGTCCTGGATGTTGATGAACTGACTGTTGCATACGAAAAAGGTCTTATATCGGATGAGCAGTTCCACAGGTCCGTGGAGCGGCTGGGTAATCTTCTTTCTTCCGTTCACAGCGGAAAATTCATGAAATATGCGGAATATATAGACCAGTATGCCGTGGAATAGGCGCAATATAACTTTACACTTGCCCTGTTTTTTAGTATAATAGCCTTTAGTTATGATGAAAGGGACAGCATTTGAAGGGAAGTAAGAGAAGCAATATCCGTATTTTGGCATATATATCCCAATTCACTATCAATATGCTGGTTCCTATTTTTTTATGTTCGGCACTTGGTTACTATATAGATAAGCGTCTCGGGACGAGCTGGGTATTTATCCTTATGTTTTTTATAGGAGCGGCGGCCGGAGCGAGAAACATCTATATTCTGGCCAGGAGAGAATACACGGATGACAGAGATGAAGAATAAGGCTAAGATCGACAGTACTCTGTCTGACATGTTTCTCGGAATAGCGGCGTTCGGAGCGCTCTGCCAGCTTACGATAGTTTGGTTTGTATCAGAGCGGCTTTTCTTTTCGATAGGACTGTGGATCGGTATCATCACGGCTTGTATTTATTCATATCATCTGTGGTGGTCGCTCGATCGCAATCTCACGCTGAATGCGGATAATGAGCGAGGCGCGACGGCTTTTTCAATAAGATACAGTGTTATAAGATATGCAATGACGGCACTTGTACTTGCGGGGCTGTGGCTGATCGGAGGCAATACGGCGATGCTGTCCGGGTTTCTGGGCATCATGGGTATCAAGGCAGGTGCGTATCTGCAGCCCCTGATCTCGCGTATCAAGATAAGGAGGTGGTCTAAGTGAATCCAATATTACTTGCGGCAGATGATGAAGTGGACTTTATGATTCACGGTATCTTCTCATACGATTTCCTCGGACAGAAGGTATGGATAACCACGACTCATGTATGTACTCTTATCGTACTGATCACATTGATGATCTTCATGTACGTGGCCGGAAGGGCCATGAAGAAGGGCAAGGAGATCCCTGAAGGGTTCCAGAATGTTGTTGAGCTGATCGTGGAGAAGCTTGACGGCATGGTTGAGTCCACGATGGGCAGTAAGGGAAGAAACTTCCGCAATTACATCGGTACGATCTTTATTTTTATCATATTCAGCAATATATCCGGTCTGCTGGGACTGAGGCCTCCCACAGCGGATTACGGTACGACCCTTCCGCTCGGTCTTATCACTTTCACGCTGATCTTTATCACCAAGATAAGATATCAGAAGGTTACGGGATTCCTTAAGGGACTGTGTGATCCCTGGCCGTTCTGGGCACCGATCAACATCATCGGTGATGTGGCAGTACCGATCTCGCTTTCGCTCCGTCTGTTTGCGAACATCTTATCAGGTACGGTAATGATGGCTCTCATATACGGACTGCTGAGCAAGATAGCATATGTCTGGCCCGCAGCACTGCATGTATACTTCGACCTGTTCTCGGGTGCGATACAGACTTATGTGTTCTGTATGCTGACGATGACATACATAGCGGATGCGATGGGAGATTCTTAAGATTATAAGCTGCCAGCCGGCGGCTTAAGATAAGCAACAAGGAGAGACTCAATAAGAGCCTTGATCATTCATTAATACTACATATGGAGGAATGAATTATGGAATTCAACACAAACTTTATTCTCGGATGTTCGGCAATAGGTGCAGGACTTGCTGTTATCGCCGGTATCGGCCCCGGTGTAGGCCAGGGTATCGCTGCGGGACATGCAGCATCAGCTGTTGGACGTAATCCCGGAGCCAAGGGTGATATCACGGGTACCATGCTTTTAGGACAGGCCGTAGCAGAGACAACAGGTCTTTATGGTCTTCTTATCGCAATGATACTTATATTCGTTAAGCCTCTGGCAAAATAAAGCCTTCGTATTAACATAGCAGAAAGGAGGCAGAAGGTTGAATCTATATACTAATGCAGGTCTGATACTTGCAGCAGCTGAAGGGATGACTCCCAGATTGTTCGACCTGGACATGCAGCTTCTTCATGATGCAATACTTACGCTTATAGCTGTTATAGCCCTTTTCTTCTTTGCATCGTATTTCTTCTTTAATCCTGCCAGAGAGTTCCTTAAAAAGCGTCAGGATAAGATAAGAGATGAACTGAACGAAGCCAAGGAGAGTTTGGATCACGCCAAGGCTCTTAAGAGTGAATATGAGCAGAAATTGCATGATATCAACAAGGAAGCAGAGAGTATCTTAAGTGAAGCAAGACATAAGGCTCTTGATAATGAGGCCGCTACGATAGCCAGGGCCAAGGAAGAGGCATCTGCGATCATCAACAGAGCCAACACCGAGGCAGAGCTTGAGAAGAAGCGCGTAGCCGATGATGTCAAGAAGGAGATGGTATCGGTTGCTTCAGCCATAGCCGGCAAGGTTATCGGAGAGAATATGGATACTGAAGTTCAGGGTAAGCTCGTGGATGACACGTTGAAGGAGATAGGTGATAGCACATGGCTAAGCTGATATCTAAAACATATGGTGATGCCCTGCTTGAGCTTGCAACGGAAGAGAACAAGACCGATGAGTTATTATCGGAGGTAACGGCTCTTAAGCAGATACTTGACGATAATCCCGAGTTCGCCAGACTGATCAATAATCCCAGAGTGGATATGGACGGCAAGCTCGATGTCGTGGAGCAGGTCTTCAGAGGCAGAGTGTCCGATGAACTGACGGGTTTTCTCATCGCGGTCGTGTCCAAGGGACGTTTTGCCGAGATCGACAATATCCTGGAGTACTTTACGGATGAGGTGGAGAAGCTTAAGGGCATAGGCAAGGCATATGTGACCACGCCTATGGAATTAAGTGATACGGAGAAGGAGAGAGTAAAAGACAAGCTCCTTGCCACCACTTCCTATAAGACCATGAAGATGCACTATGATATCGATGAGAGTCTTATAGGCGGAATGCGCATCCGTATCGGAGACAGGGTTGTTGACAGCAGTATCAGTACCAAGATAGCAAAGCTTAAGCAGAATCTTATGAATACAATGCTGGATTAGAAGTTAGAGAAAGGAACAGATCCATGAATTTAAGACCAGAAGAGATAAGTTCAGTCATCAAGGATCAGATCAAGAGATATTCCAAGGAGATGGAGGTATCGGATGTCGGTACCGTAATTCAGGTGGCAGACGGAATCGCCAGAGTGCATGGTCTGGAAAAGGCAATGCAGGGCGAGCTGTTGGAGTTCCCGGGTGAGATCTACGGAATGGTTCTTAACCTCGAGGAAGACAACGTCGGAGCGGTTCTTCTCGGTAACCACAGGAATATCAATGAGGGAGACATAGTCAAGACTACGGGAAGAGTTGTGGAAGTACCCGTTGGTGATGCGATGCTTGGCAGAGTTGTCAATTCTCTCGGTCAGCCCATAGACGGCAAGGGCCCCATTGAGACTGATAAGTATCGTCAGATAGAGAGAGTTGCATCAGGTGTTATCACCCGTAAGTCAGTGGACACTCCTCTTCAGACAGGTATCAAGGCTATCGATTCCATGGTTCCGATCGGCCGTGGACAGAGAGAGCTCATAATCGGCGACAGACAGACAGGTAAGACTGCCATAGCCATAGATACGATCATCAACCAGAAGGGTCAGAATGTGAAATGTATCTATGTAGCCATCGGTCAGAAGGCTTCTACCGTTGCCGGTATAGTTAAGACTTTGGAAGAGTACGGAGCAATGGCTTATACCACAGTTGTGGCTTCAACAGCCAGTGAACTTGCTCCCCTTCAGTATATCGCTCCCTATGCAGGTTGTGCCATAGGTGAGGAATGGATGGAGAACGGCCAGGATGTACTGGTCATCTACGATGACCTTAGTAAGCATGCAACCGCTTACCGTACACTTTCGCTGCTCCTTAAGAGACCGCCGGGACGTGAGGCTTACCCCGGAGACGTATTCTATCTGCATTCAAGACTGCTTGAGCGTGCAGCGAGAATGAGTGATGAGTACGGCGGAGGTTCGCTTACTGCACTTCCCATCATAGAGACACAGGCAGGAGATGTATCTGCATACATCCCCACCAACGTCATCTCTATCACGGACGGTCAGATCTATCTTGAGACAGAGATGTTCAATTCCGGATTCAGACCGGCTATCAATGCGGGTCTGTCAGTATCGCGAGTTGGTGGTGCTGCTCAGATCAAGGCCATGAAGAAGATCGCAGCTCCCATCAGAGTGGAGCTTGCACAGTACAGAGAGCTTGCGGCATTCTCTCAGTTCGGTTCGGAACTTGATGCGGATACCAAGGAGAAGCTTGCACAGGGTGAGAGGATCAGAGAGATCCTTAAGCAGCCTCAGTACAAGCCCATGCCCGTACAGTATCAGGTAATAATCATATACGTAGCCGTAGGCAAGTATCTTCTGGATGTACCGGTAGGACAGATCACGAGATTTGAGCAGGAGCTCTTTGAGTTCCTGGATACCAGATATCCCGAGATCCCCAAGGCTATTGTGGATGAGAAGCAGATATCCGATGCTACGGATGCACTTCTCAAGAAGGCGATAGAAGAGTTCAAGGCACAGTTTAAGTAAGCCCTAAGATTGGAAGGTGATTATATATGGCGTCCATGAGAGACATCAAGAGGCGCAGAAGCAGTATACAGAGCACCGGACAGATCACTAAGGCTATGAAGCTTGTGTCTACGGTTAAGCTGCAGAGGACTAAGCATGCGGCATTGAACAGTAAGAGCTATTTTGAATATATGTATCGTACTGTCAATTCTATGCTCGCCAAGGCCGGCACCATCAATCATCCTTTTGTTACCGGCAACGGCTCCGACAAGAAGGCTGTTGTGATGATAACGGGTAACAGAGGACTGGCAGGCGGATACAATTCCAATGTGGTCAAGCTTGTTACAAGGAGCGATCTTAAGAAGGAAGACATGATCATCTATCCCATGGGTAAGAAGGGAAGAGATGCCATGACACGTTACGGATACACCCTCGCCGATGATTATTCATCGATGATAGATGCTCCGGAGTACGTAGATGCCATGAGACTCAGTTCGGTTCTTCTGGCGGCCTATAATGCCGGCGAGATCGGTGAGATATATCTGGCTTATACCAACTTTAAGAATACGGTGGTACATGAGCCGAGGCTTATGAAGCTGCTTCCCGTTGAAAAAACAGAGGCGATCGAGGGTCCGGTAGACAAGGATGCTGCCCCCTCCGCACCGATGAATTTTGAGCCGGAAGAGGAAGAGGCTCTCAACATGATCATACCCAAGTATGTGACAAGTATCATATACGGTGGAATGATCGAATCAGTGGCCAGTGAGAACGGCGCAAGAATGCAGGCGATGGATAATGCCACCACCAATGCCGAAGAGATGATAGATAAGCTGACGTTACAGTATAACAGAGCAAGACAGGGTTCTATTACCCAGGAGTTAACAGAGATCATAGCCGGGTCACAGGCACAGGATTAGAGATAGTGATCAACGGAGAAAGGAAATTGATATGGCGGACATGCATACAGGCAAGATAACGCAGATCATCGGAGCCGTGTTGGACATTAAGTTCACGGAGGGAGAGCTTCCCGAGATCAATGAAGCTATTAAGATCACGAGGCAGGACGGAACTAAGCTTACCGTTGAGGTATCACAGCATTTGGGTGATGATACGGTAAGATGTATAGCGATGGGTCCTACTGACGGACTTGTAAGAGGGATGTCTGCGGAAGCCACCGGAGCACCCATAACGGTTCCTGTCGGTGAGAATACACTGGGCAGAATGTTCAATGTATTGGGAGAGCCCATAGACAATCAGCCGGCTCCCGATGTTACCGAGTATGAGCCTATACACAGAGCTGCACCGGAGTTTGTGGAGCAGGCTACGGAAGCCGAGATCCTTGAGACAGGTATCAAGGTCGTGGATCTTCTCTGCCCCTACCAGAAGGGTGGTAAGATCGGACTTTTCGGAGGTGCCGGAGTTGGTAAGACGGTGCTCATACAGGAACTTATCCGTAATATAGCAACAGAGCACGGCGGATATTCGGTATTTACCGGTGTCGGCGAGCGTACAAGAGAAGGTAATGACCTGTACTACGAGATGAAGGAGTCAGGCGTTATAGATAAGACTACGATGGTCTTCGGACAGATGAATGAGCCCCCGGGAGCGAGAATGAGAGTCGGTCTTACGGGACTTACGATGGCTGAATACTTCAGAGATAAGGCCGGTAAGGATGTGCTCTTATTCATTGACAATATCTTCAGATTTACACAGGCAGGTTCCGAGGTTTCGGCTCTGCTTGGCCGTGTGCCTTCAGCCGTGGGTTATCAGCCTACACTTCAGACAGAGATGGGTGCCCTTCAGGAGCGTATAACATCTACCAAGAACGGTTCCATCACATCGGTTCAGGCTGTATATGTCCCTGCGGATGACCTTACGGATCCCGCTCCTGCTACTACATTCGCACACCTTGATGCAACTACGGTGCTTAGCCGTTCGATCGTTGAGCTTGGTATCTATCCTGCGGTTGATCCTCTTGAGTCAACTTCGAGGATCCTTGATCCCAGGATCGTAGGTGAGGAGCACTATCAGGTAGCCAGAGGAGTTCAGGAGATCCTTCAGAAGTATAAGGAACTGCAGGATATCATCGCGATCCTCGGTATGGATGAACTTGGAGAAGAAGACAAGCTTACCGTTGCAAGAGCACGTAAGATCCAGAGATTCCTGTCTCAGCCGTTCTTCGTTGCAGGACAGTTCACAGGACTTGAGGGTAAGTATGTTCCTATTTCCGAGACGATCAGAGGCTTTAAGGAGATCATCGAAGGTAAGCATGATGAGATCCCTGAGAGTTATTTCCTCAATGCCGGAAGCATTGACGACGTATTGGCAAAGGTTAAGTAAGATTACCCGGAGAGAGTATGGCACAGGATAACATCAATACATTTGAAGTAAGGGTTATCACTCCCGACAGAACATTCTTTAAAGGCGAGGCTTCGATGGTGGAGTTCAATACCACCGAGGGTGAGATCGGTATCTACAGGAATCATATTCCGATGACTGTTATCATCAAGCCCGGCATCCTTACAATAACAGGTGAGGATGTAAAGAAGGCTGCCCTCCATTCCGGCTTTGCGGAGATCCTGGGTGACTCCGTTACCATTCTGGCTGAGGTCATAGAGTGGCCGGATGAGATCGATGAGATGCGAGCTATGGCAGCCAAGGAGAGAGCAGAAAGACTGCTTGCCGAGAGGGATCCCAAGACAGATATAGCCAGGGCAGAAACCGCATTAGCACGCGCCATGGCAAGAATAAATGTTAGGAAATAATTACATTTAGAATTAATTTTTAACCTTATGAAGAAAACCGGTATAAGAATAAGTGTTATAATGATTACATTTGTTATAGCACTTATTTTTTTCTCTAAATATTATAATCAGGGAACGACGGATATGACCGTGGATATGTCTAAACCCGGCCTTCCGTTGGTTTACATAAGTATAGACGGGTATAAGGTCAACGAGATGCACGGATATCTTGCGCAGATGGATTGCAGTACCTTACGAGATACCGTGACTCCTGTCGGGGCAGACAGGAATGTATCCTTTGTGATCGATAAGTATGACACCGGGATTCTGGATATGAAGCTGGAACTCAGGAGTGCTGACGGAAGCAGACTTATCGAAGATACGGATATACTGCATTATAATGACTATTCGGATCATATTGATGTATCGGTACAGCTTAAGGACCTGATAGATGAGGGCAAGGAGTATAATCTTATTCTTATCCTTGATCTGCTCGACGGAAGAGAGGCAAGCTACTATACAAGGATAATCCAGAATGATTCCGCGGATGCGGCCGATAAGATCGGTTTTGTGCTGGATTTCTGTAAAAAAAGCTTTAATAAGGACAATGTAAAGGAACTCTCCACATATATGGAGCCGGCTCCCGATGCGGATAATTCTTCCCTGGGTCGTGTAGGGATCGAGAACAGTATGAATCAGCTTACCTGGGGACCGCTGAATGAACCCGGGATGGTGGGCGAACCTTCCGTATTTATCCGTGAGATAGGTGATACCATGGCTTCGGTGGAACTGAGTTATGTAGTAAGAGAAGGCCCTGCCGGTAAGAACGTAAAATACGGTAATGTGACCGAGTACTACAGGATCAGAAAGACCGATACAAGATTCTATCTGTTATCTTTCAGCCGTAAGCTGAATGAGATATTCGAGATGGATAAGGAAAACTTCGATGTTGATAAGATAAATCTCGGCATCCAGGGAGACGAGCCCAAGATCATGGAGAGTGAAGGCGGAGAGATGATCGCCTTTGAGAACGAAGGCCGTTTATACAGTTATAATGTTACCGATAATAAGTTCATAAGGCTGTTTGCCTTCTTCGATTCTGCATCTGATGACTTAAGAAGCCGGTTCAGGGGAAGTGATGTCAAGATCTTAAGTGTTGAGGAGAACGGCAATGTATCCTTTATAGTGTACGGCTACATGAACCGTGGTATCCACGAGGGATGTGTGGGTATCGAGGTTTATTACTATGACAGTCTCCTCAATACGATAGAAGAGCAGGCCTTTATCCCATATGACAAGTCGGCTGAGATCCTTAAGTGTGATATGGACAGGCTCAGTTTCTTAAATGCCGGCGGTGACCTGTTCATATTCTTAGACGGAGTCATTTATAAGATCATCCCCAGGCTTTTGGATGAGACCATAATAGCAAGGAATGTGAATGAGGATACATTCTATGCATCCAACAGCCAAAACGTGATAGTCTGGCAGGAACCGGAGAAAGCCAAGGCAGAGGAACTCTTCAGCGAACTGTCCGTTATGAGCCTGACCCGAGGTGAGACCAATGTGGTTAAGAGCAGGGCGGGAGAGTATATACGCCCTATAGGGTTTATGGAAGATGACCTTATATACGGTGAATGCCGTCAGGGAGATCTTATATACGGAGAGCTCGGGGATGTTATCTTCCCTATGAACAGAGTCATAATACAGTCAGATACAGGAGAGATACTTAAGGAATACGATGAGGACGGCATATATGTCACATCCGGTGTCATAGAGGGCAATCAGATGACCCTGCACAGGGCTGTAAGGCAGGAAGAGGGCGGCAGCCTTGCAGAGACCGATGATGACCATATCACGAGCAACGTGGAGGCAAAGGAAGGTAAGAATACTATTGAACACGTTAAGACGGAAGAATATGAGAAGATAACCGGGATCAGGCTTAAGAGTGAGCCGGATATCAAGAGTATGAAGCTGCTGACGCCCAAAGAGGTCCTGTACGAAGGAGGGAGAGATATCGTTCTTGAGACCAGTGAGGTTAAGGACAGATTCCTTGTATACGGTGACGGCAATATAGTCGGTATATATGATAAGCCTGCCAAGGCTGTGGCATATGCATACAGCATCAGAGGAACTGTTATGGATATGTACGGTAATGAGATCTACAGGCGAGGAGAGACCGTACCCAGGAACCAGATCATGGCCATAACCGAGAGGAGCGTAACAGAGACCAAGGATTCTCTGACGGTTTGTCTGGATACGATGTTAAGCCTTATGGGTGTATCGAGAAATACGGAGTTCATGCTTCAGAACGGACAGAATGCCTATGATATACTGGCAGGCAACCTTGAGAATACATACATACTTAACCTTACGGGGTGCAGCCTGGATGTGGCCTTATACTACGTCAACAGGGATATACCAGTCCTGGTATATATGAACGATAAGACAGCCATGCTGGTCATCGGATTTAATGAACAGAACATTGTGGTCATGGATCCCGTGGAAGGGACCATATACAAGATAGGGCGTAAAGATGCGGCAGAACTGATCGAAGATAACGGAAACCGTTTCCTTACATATGCTCCGGCCAACGCCGAATAAGTTAAAACAGGAATAAATTAATTGGAATAAAAAGACGGACAGAAAGCAGGCGGCCACATGGCCTTAAATGCTATATCTGTCCGTTTTTATACTTGGCAACGATGTTCTGGATACGCTCATTGGGAACCAGAAGATCACTTATGGAAGAATCGTGATTAAGAGTATCGATGATATATGCGATGTACTTACTGAGATCACAGCTTATATACCACTCACGGGTAAGAAGCTCAGCGGGCTGGTATATGAGGTTGGTGGTAAGGATCTTGGTGATAAGACCCTGATCGAAGCATTCATCAAACCTCTCCAGACCGTTGGTAAAGAGACCGAAGGTAGCAAATACAAAGATCCTGCCGGCCTTGCGCTTCTTAAGCTCTCCGGCAACCTCTATCATGCTGTCTCCTGAAGAGATCATATCGTCGATTATGATCACATCCTTGCCTTCAACGCTGCTTCCCAAGAACTCATGTGCAATGATGGGATTACGGCCTCCGACTACTCTGGTATAGTCTCTTCTCTTATAGAACATACCCATGTCGAGTCCTAAGACATTGGCGATATATATGGCTCTTCCCATACCGCCCTCATCGGGACTGACTACCATCATATGCTCCGAATCGATATTAAGATCCTTAACATTCTTGAGAAGACCCTTGATGAACTGATATGCGGGCTGGATAGTCTCAAATCCGTGAAGCGGGATCGCGTTCTGTACGCGGGGATCGTGGGCGTCAAATGTGATGATATTATCAACACCCATCTTGATAAGCTCCTGCAAGGCTATAGCACAGTCAAGAGACTCTCTGGCTGTACGCTTATGCTGCCTGCTCTCGTATAAGAACGGCATGATCACGGTAATACGTCTTGCCTTACCGCCTACTGCCGCAATGATCCTCTTAAGGTCCTGATAGTGGTCATCAGGTGACATATGGTTGACATAACCACCCATTGAATAGGTCAGTGAATAGTTACATACATCTACAAGTATATACAGATCAGATCCACGTACGGACTCTAAGATCTCGCCCTTGCCTTCTCCGGAGCCGAATCTCGGGACCTTTGTGCTCAGAATATAAGAATCTCTCTGATATCCCGCGAAGGCGATACTGTTCTTATGCTCATTCTCTCGTTCGGTTCTCCACTTGACCAGATATGAATCGACCTTTTCGCCCAGATCCTTACAGCTGCTTAGGGGTATGATCCTTAAGGAACCCACCGGTATCGATTCAAGATTTCTCTTTTCTTCTCGCTTTTCCGAATTGGAAGTCTGCATGAAAGTATCCTTTCTGTGAAAAACAATGATCTGAATATAATCTATTTCGTTGTGACAAATCTGTTCGCAAGTCTGATATCCGGGCCGGAGAGTCTGCAGAACTCAAAGTTTCCTACCAGCCTCGAGAAGATCCTGTCGGAATAGCGATTCCTGATCTCCTCCAATGACAGATTGGTCGATATGATGACAGGACGCTTATGAAGAAAACGATCGTTGATCAGAGAGAAAAGTTCGGAAACCGTAAAGTTATTGGTCATCTCCGTACCGAGATCGTCTATTATCAAAATGTCGCAGTCATATATCAGATCATTTGCCGGATATGCCGCATCATCCTCATTGCCCCTGTTAAATGTTACCTTCGCCAGCTCATCAAATAATGAGGCGGAAGAAAAATACAACACCGTATACCCTTTTCTTAACAGGTCGGAGGCGATGCACGCGGACATCATTGACTTGCCCGTACCTACTGTACCATAGAACAGAAGGTTTTGGTAGTCTGAACCGAATTTATTAACAAAACTTAATGATTTCTGCTTAGATTCCCTGAAGTGTTCCAGATCCTCTCCGGAATAGAATTGTTCTGAAAGCCTGTCAAAGTCTGCGCCATCTAAGATAAGCCCCATACCGGATCTCTCATAGAGATAAGAGATCTCCTTTTTCTTAAAACAATGGCACTTTTCACGGCCGATATAGCCCGTATCCCTGCAGTCCTTACACTTGTATACGGGTTCAAGATAATCCGTGGGAAAACCGTTCTCTGTCAGAAGTCTTGCTTTCTCATCGGTTATCTCCTTAAGTGCGGCAGGAAGTGAGGACAGAGCATCCTTATCACCCGCGAGTGCCTTCTTCGTATATTCAAGACTTAAGGAAGCAGCCCTGTCGGACAGTTCCTTAAATCCGGGGATATTGGCATAGATGTGATCCCTTCGCCTGTCAGCCTCGCGTATGGCATCCATCCTGTCTTCATCATATTCCTGCCTGATATTGTTATATTGAAGGGCTGTAAGCGGCATGGCTTGTATACGTCTCCTTACTGTTGCAATAACTGACGCTCGAGCGAGCTGAAATCATAACTGTTCTGCTCGAACTGGTGGAACATGGTCTGTGACTGCTTCTTACGAACACCTGAAGAACTCCTGCTTTTTAAGGGAGTCTGTCCTGCGGAAGAAGCACTCTCGAACGAAGAAGTGTATTCCCTGGCCTTCTTGACCGTATCTATGTCATGATCCGCCCAGTCTACGGCAACCTTATCCATATATGCAAAGTTGCGCTTGCCTCTGGACAGACAGAACTGCAAGAGGTAGTCAATAAGCTCACCTGAGAAGCCCAAGGCATCCGAATAGAAAAGAAGGGAGCGGATGTCTCCGGCACTCAGGGTCTTCTTGAGATAAGTCTCTGCCACGAATATAAGCTGAGGTGTATCCTCGCGGTTCTTAAAATCACGCAGATCCGCAGCAGTATAATCAGGCTTATGCATACCGACCGGAACAGAGATGATCTCATCACGGGCCGGAACGGTCTCAGGTGTATTATCGGAAGACACAACGGACAGGGAAGTAACAGGACTTAAGGTACGTCCGATATTTGCACCGGGCTCGTGAAGCCTTATTCCCACAATAGAACCGTTAACCTCATAGTCAAGTGAGAGGATCCCCTTTTTCTCCCAATACTTGAGGGCACGGCATACGTCCTTCTCCGTGTGATTGAACTTGTCGGCTATATCACTGATGTTGGTCTGTTGTCTCGCGCTGAGCATGCGGATCAGATAGAGATAGACCTTGATCTGGCAGTCATTTGCGTCAGACAGAAAATCGTCAATAAAATAATTGGAAACTGTGATGCTGCCAAGGTCACAGTCCCTGTAAAGAGTCAATTCACACATATTCACTCCCGCAATTTTTTTCGATACCGTGAATTATAGCACAGGAGTAAGCGATTGAAAATAGGACGACAGCCCGGGAAGCCCGTAAAACAGGCGTTTTTTGGCGATGTGGATAATGTGGATTATGTGGATATCTGAAAGATGTATCTCTCAAACCCTTATAGATTGCGGACATTTCAAAGTGGATATATCCACAGAAAAATGTATCAGTTAAGAAACATAAAATTGTGGATAATGTGGATGATCACATTCCGAGGAGACTTTCACCGACTTTTACTATATCTCCGGCTCCCATAGTTATCAACAAATCTCCGGGACAACATTTTTCCAGACAAAAGTTTTCGATCTCATCAAAGCTCGGGAAATAATAACACTCGCTACCCCTTGCAAGAAGCTCTGCCTGCAGGTCTTTAGAGGTTATTCCTATAGTATTCTTCTCTCTTGCGGCATAGATGTCAGCCAGGACTATAACGTCCGCTATGGAGAGACTGTCTGCGAATTCCTTAAGAAAAGCCTTGGTACGTGTATAGGTATGAGGCTGGAATATCACCCAGAGGCGGCCGTGCTTATAGTTACGGGCGCTGTTAAGGGTTGTTGCGATCTCCGTGGGATGATGAGCATAATCGTCGATGATGGTAACCTCGCCGATCGTTCCCTTATACTCAAAACGTCTGTCGGTACCCTTGAACCCCTCGATAAGGCGTATAGCCTTATCCGGATCTATCCCGCAGGTTATGCAGCAGCACAGCGCAGCCAGTGAATTGGCCACATTATGCCTTCCGGGGACCGCAAGCTTGACTTCATATGTCCCGGCAGGTGAATGCATCTTGTATGTGGCATTGCTGAACTCATCAAAGCTTATGTCGGTAGCATAGTAGTCAAGGCTCTCATTGAAGCCGAATGTCAGTATATTGCAGGGCAGCTCCCCCGTTATCTCATCGAGCCTGTCGATCTCGCCGTTGATGATGAGAGTTCCGTCCATCGGAAGGAGAGATGCAAACCGCGTAAATGAATTGCGGATGTCATCGATGTCCTTGAAGAAATCCATATGATCTTCTTCTATATTGAGTATCAATGCTATTCTCGGGAAAAAACTGAGGAAACTGTTGGTATACTCACAGGCCTCGGTCACGAAATACTCGGAGCGGCCGATGCGGACATTGCCGCCTATGCTCTTAAGCATACCGCCGACTGATAAGGTGGGATCCAGATCGCATCCTAAGAGCACTTCGGAGATCATGGATGTGGTGGTGGTCTTGCCGTGTGTGCCGCTTATGGCGATCGGAAGGCCGAAGTTCTTCATTATCTCACCTAACAGCTCTGCTCTTGACAGACTGGGTATACCGAGCCTGTTCATCTCTATCCACTCGGGATTATCGGGATGGATGGCTGCCGTGTACACATACAGATCGACATCCGCGGATATATTGCTCTTACGCTGTCCTATATAGACCTTGATGCCCTTGCTCTCAAGGGATGAGGTAAGCTCCGAGGCCTTCATGTCAGAACCGGACACCTTAAATCCCCTGCTGTGGAGGATCTCAGCCAGTCCGCTCATACTTATGCCGCCTATTCCGCAGAAAAAAACATGTATTGGTTTGTCAAAATCGATCTGATACATAGCAGTCTCTCCATATCGTCAATATCAGGTAAAAATCGTTTTAATTCTACCTCAAAACAGGGAAAAATACAATTCTATGGAAAATTTACAAAAAATGATTGAAAATTAGATACAATTTTGTAAAAATTATTCACTATTAGGAACTGATGTGCTATAATTTCAGTACGTTTACTTCAATTAATTGACGGAGGAATGACATGATCAAGAAAGAAATGATAGCCATGCTTCTTGCTGGAGGTCAGGGAAGCAGACTGGGTGTGCTTACGTCTAAGGTGGCTAAACCGGCCGTGTCCTTCGGCGGAAAGTACAGGATAATTGACTTCCCCTTAAGCAACTGCATCAATTCCGGTGTTGATACAGTCGGCGTTCTTACACAGTATCAGCCTCTCAGACTGAATACCCATATAGGTATAGGTATTCCGTGGGACCTTGACCGTAATATAGGCGGTGTTACTGTCCTGCCTCCGTATGAGAAGATCGGTAATACTGACTGGTACACGGGTACGGCGAATGCCATATACCAGAATATCGATTATATAGACAGTTTCAATCCGGATTATGTCCTTATTCTTTCCGGAGATCATATATATAAGATGGACTACGAGGTCATGCTGGACTTCCATAAGCAGAACAAGGCAGACTGTACCATTGCGGTCATGCCCGTTCCGATGGAAGAGGCCAAGAGATTCGGTATCATGATCACCGATGAGAACCGCAGGATCACGGACTTTGAGGAGAAGCCGGAAAACCCGAGGAGCAACCTGGCTTCAATGGGTATATATATCTTCAACTGGGCCACATTAAGAGAAGCTCTTGTAGAGAAGGCTCAGGTTCCCAATCTTGACTTCGGTAAGCATGTCATCCCGTTCTGTCATGAGAAGGGATCTCCGATGTACGCATATGAGTTCAACGGCTACTGGAAGGATGTGGGAACTCTCAATTCCTACTGGGAAGCCAATATGGAGCTTATCGATATAGTTCCGGAGTTCAATCTGTATGAGGAGTACTGGAAGATCTATACACGTTCCGAAGCTCTTCCTCCGCAGTATTACTCTCCCGGAAGCGTTGTTGACAAGAGCATCGTGGGTGAGGGTACCGACATCTACGGACAGGTATACAATTCGGTCATCGGATGCGGAGTTACGATAGGCAGAGGCGCAGTCATAAGAGACTCCATTATCATGAACAATACGGTCATCGGCGACGGATGCGAACTGTATAAGACCATAGTAGCTGAGAATACCGAGATAGGTGCGGGAAGCCGCTTCGGTATAGGCGATGAAGCCGAGAATGAGACGGATCCTCATATCTACAATCACGGACTTGTATGCATAGGTGAGAGAAGTGTTGTTCCCGAGGGAATAACCGTCGGCAAGAATGCATGCATCTTCGGAGTTACTGATGAGTCTGATTATGAGGACAAGGCTTTAGCAAGCGGTAAGACTTTGATCAAGGCAGGTGATGAATAATGAGAGCGATAGGAATTATACTTGCCGGTGGCAATAACCACCGAATGAAGGAATTGTCCGCCAAGAGGGCGGCAGGAGCTATGCCCATAGCCGGCAGCTACAGAGCAATAGATTTTACCCTCAGTAACATGTCTAATTCCCACATACAGAAGGTGGCTGTATTCACGCAGTACAATGCCAGAAGCCTTAATGAACACTTAAGTTCATCGAAGTGGTGGGATTTCGGACGTAAGCAGGGCGGACTCTTCGTATTTACGCCTGCTGTTACGGCGGAGAACAGTCTGTGGTTCAGGGGAACTGCAGATGCCATATATCAGAACCTGGATTTCCTTAAGTCCAGCCACGAGCCCTATGTGGTGATCGCATCATCTGATTGTGTATATAAACTGGACTTTAACAAGGTTTTAGAGTATCATATCGAGAAGAAGGCCGATATTACCGTGGTATGCAAGGATATGCCGGCTGATATGAACCTCGAGAGATACGGTACCGTCAAGATGAATGAGGAGTGCCAGATCCAGGAGTTCGAGGAGAAGCCCATAGTGGCCAAGACCAATACCATATCCTGCGGTATATACGTGATCAGAAGAAGGCTTCTTATAGAGCTTATCGAGAAGTGTGCCGAAGAAGACAGATACGATTTTGTAAGAGATGTTCTTATAAGATATAAGGATCAGAAGGGGATCTTCGGTTACAAGCTTAAGGACTACTGGAAGAACATAGCCACCATACAGGACTATTTCGATGCCAACATGGATTTCCTCAAGGCGGATGTAAGGGATTATTTCTTCAAGCAGTATCCTGATATCTATTCCAAGGTTGATGACCTTCCTCCGGCCAAGTTCAACCAGGGAGCACATATCAGCAACAGCCTGATAAGCAGCGGTACCATCGTTAACGGTTCTGTAGAAGATTCGGTCGTATTCCGCAAGACCTTTATCGGCAACAACTGTACCATCAAAAATTCCATAATACTTAATGATGTCTATATTGGAGATAATTCATATATAGAGAACTGTATCGTAGAGAGCCACGGAACGGTAAGAGCCAACTCTTATCATAAGGGCGAAAACGGTATAGAGATTGTACTTGAAAGTAGTGACCGCTACGTGATGTAACATAACTGATGCGGGTTTGAGGGGGAAACTCACGAATGGAGGTAAGTTATGAAGATCACTAATGTAAGGGTACGAAAGATCACCAAGGAAGGCAAGATGAAGGCCGTGGTATCCGTGACACTCGATGACGAGTTCGTAGTTCACGATATTAAGGTGATCGAGGGCGAGAAGGGCTTGTTTATCGCGATGCCGAGTAAGAAGTCGACCGACGGGGAGTACAGAGACATCGCCCATCCAATCAACTCTTCAACAAGGGAGAGCTGGCAGCAGCAGATACTCGATGAGTACAACCGGGTACTTCTTCTTCCTGATGATGAGGAGTCTTAGGTGGTGACCCGTAAGGATTCGGGTCGGCCCAACAGTTTGTTGGGGGCATAAAACACTTAGCTTAAAGGGTTGCAGGTTTATCTGCAGCCTTTTTTGTGGTAAAATCAGAAGCGGTTAGCATTATGAGCGGAATAACTGCCCGATATAATGGGGCGGACACATATAAGGACAGAGGACATGTATATAATTGCGGGACTGGGTAACCCCGAGAACAAATACAGAGGTACGAGGCATAACATAGGCTTTGACGTTGCGGATGCACTGGCAGAAAGACATGACATCAGGATAGGTATCAAGGATAACCTGTCGATGACGGGCAAGGGCTATATCTGCGGGAAGAAGGCGATCATAGCCGAGCCCATGACCTATATGAACAGAAGCGGTGACAGTATATGGAGGCTTGCAGATTTCTATAAGATCGATGTTGCCTCAGAGCTTATCATCATATCGGATGACATAGCCCTTCCGGTAGGGAAGATCCGTATAAGGCCCGAGGGCAGTGCCGGCGGACATAACGGGCTAAAGAGCATCATAGAGAGTCTCGGAAGGCAGGATTTCATAAGGATAAGAGTGGGAGTCGGGGACAAGCCGGAGCATTCAGACCTTGCGGATCATGTGCTGGGCAGATTTGCTCCCGATGACAGAAAGACTGTAGATGAGACCATAGTAAAGGTATGTGATGCAATAGAGATGATCCTTACCGACGGTACGGACAAGGCAATGAACAGGTTCAACTGACGCAGATCCCGGTTGGAGATATTATATGAACACGATCCTAAGGCCCCTTAAGGAATGGCCGGCATATGAAGAGGCAGTAAAGACACTGAGCCGTAACGGCACGGTGTCCGTATCAGGCTGTATAGATTCAGAGAAACTCAATATGGCAGCAGGGCTGTGGACCGGTATGGGAGACCTTAAGACCGGGCAGTTATCCTGTAAGCTTATCCTTACATATTCAGAGCAGAGAGTGAGGGAGATCGCAGAGGATGCAAGGCTCTATGAGCGCAATGTCATGATCTTCCCGGCAAAGGACCTGATATTCTATCAGGCAGATATCCACGGAAACAAACTCATTACGGACAGAATGGCTGTGATAAGGCGTATCCTTAACGGTGATACGCTTACGATAGTCACTACTTTTGATGCGATCATGACACATATGGTCCCTATGGAAGTATACAGGGACAATATAGTCCGGATCTCTTCTTCCGATGTGATAGATGAGAAGAAGCTCATAAGCCGCCTGGTCGATATGGGGTATGAGCGTACTCATCAGGTGGAAGCAACGGGACAGTTCTCCGTAAGAGGAGGGATAATAGACATCTTCGATCCTACTGAAGACAATCCGTATAGGATAGAGCTGTGGGGAGAAGATGTAGAGTCGATCCGCTCCTTTGATGCAGACAGCCAGAGATCATATGAAAAGCTTGAGAGCATCGAGGTTTTCCCAGCAAACGAATTGATCCTCACAAGGGAGAAACTTAAAAGCGGATTTAATAAAATAGAAAAAGAAGCAAAGGCGAACATTGAGAAGCTCCGTAAGGATTTCCATACGGAAGAGGCGCACAGACTGGATGTCTCTGTGAAGGAACTCAGGGAAGACGTGCTTGAATTCGGCGCCATGGTAAACCTTGAGAGCTATATAGATTATTTCTACGACAGGACGGATACACTTCCCGGATATCTGGACCCGGAGCGCACGCTGATCATGATCGATGAGCCCGGAAGAGTGGCTGAGCATATAGAAGCTGTTGAATATGAATTTGAAGAGAGCATGAGATCAAGGCTGCTTGGAGGATATGTCCTGCCGGGCCAGACTAAGATATTATGTAAACATAAAGAAGCCCTCAACAGATGTAAGGATTTCCCGATGCTCCTCTTATCAACGATCGATGACAGAGGCAAAGTCAGAAAAGCTGATATTAAGGTTAACATAACAACAAAGACCGTTGCTCCTTACAAGGGTCACTTTGACCTTCTTCTTAAAGATCTCAAGATGTATCGAAAGAACGGATACAGGATCGTCGTGCTCTCGGGCTCCAAGACCAGATCCGAGAGACTTGCGGGAGATCTCAGGGATAACGATATAGCCTGTGCCTATTCGGGAGACAGGATGAGAGAACTGGTACCCGGAGAGACCCTGTGTATGTTCGGCGGACTCAGAGGCGGATTCGAGTATCCGGATCTTAAGTTCGTTGTCATTTCCGAGAGTGACATATTCGGAGCGACAGAGCACAGGAAGAGGACGGGCAGGCATAAGTTCTCCGGACAGAAGATATCCGACTTCAGTGAACTTAAGGCCGGAGACTATGTTGTTCATGTGGATCATGGCGTAGGAATATACAGAGGAATAGAGAAGGTCGAGGCTGACAAGGTCACGAAGGACTACATGAAGATCGAGTACAAGGACGGCGGAGTGCTCTATGTCCTGGCAACGGGCTTTGATGTGGTCCAGAAGTATGCGTCGGTCGATGCGGCCAAGAAGCCCAGGCTCAACAAGTTGGGCGGCAGGGAATGGGTCAATACCAAGAATAAGGTCAGAGAGGCCGTGGATGTGGTCGCCGAGGATCTGGTAAGGCTCTACGCGGCAAGACAGTTAAAGAAGGGCCATGCTTTTTCACCTGATACCGTATGGCAGAAGGAATTCGAGGAGCTCTTCCCCTATGAAGAGACGGAAGACCAGTTAAATGCCGTCGAAGAGACCAAGAGGGATATGGAGAGCGACCGCATAATGGACAGGCTCATATGCGGCGATGTGGGCTACGGCAAGACGGAGATCGCCCTGCGCGCGGCTTTCAAGGCTGTCACGGACGGCAAGCAGGTTGCGATATTAGTACCCACTACGATCCTTGCAAGCCAGCATTACAACACCTTCACATCCAGGATGGTGAACTTCCCGATCAAGATAGAGATGCTGTCAAGATTTAAGTCGGCTTCCGAGCAGAAGCAGATAATAGAGCGCATAAGCAAGGGCCTGGTGGACATCGTCATCGGCACCCACAGGCTTCTGTCGGATGATGTTAAGTATAAGGACCTGGGCCTGCTCGTGGTGGATGAGGAGCAGCGTTTCGGCGTCACTCATAAGGAGAAGCTTAAGAAGCTTAAGGAAAACGTGGATGTACTGACACTGTCGGCTACTCCCATTCCGCGAACCCTCCACATGTCGCTTGTGGGCATAAGGGATATGAGCGTGCTGACGGAACCGCCCGGAGAGAGGCTTCCGATCCAGACTTTTGTGTGCGAGTACAACGAGCAGATGGTAAGAGAGGCCATAATAAGGGAACTCTCAAGAGGTGGACAGGTCTACTACATAAGTAACCGAGTAGCAGGGATAGCTGATGTGGCAGCCCGTATAGGCAGCCTGGTGCCTGAAGCCAATGTGGCCTACGCACACGGACAGATGAAGGAATCCGAGCTTGAGAGGCTGATGTATGAGTTCATAAGCGGGGATATAGATGTGCTGGTTTCCACCACCATCATAGAGACCGGCATGGATATCGCCAATGTAAACACGGTGATCATCCAGGATTCGGACAGGTTCGGGCTTTCGCAGTTATATCAGTTAAGAGGCCGTGTGGGGCGCTCCAACAGGACAGCCTATGCATTCTTAATGTACAAGAGAGATAAGCTGTTAAGAGAGGTCGCTGAGAAGAGGCTTGAGGCCATAAGGGAGTTTACCGAGCTGGGCTCAGGATTCAAGATCGCTATGAGAGATCTGGAGATAAGGGGTGCCGGCAATATCCTGGGACGCAAGCAGCACGGTCATATGGAGGCCGTGGGTTACGATCTCTACTGCAAGATGTTATCTGACGCCGTAAAGACGCTAAAGGGCGAGGATGTGGAATATGATGAGTTTGAGACCACGCTGGACCTTGATATAGATGCCTATATCCCGGTGGATTATATACCCAATGAAGTCCTTAAGCTCGATATCTATAAGCGCATAGCATCTATTGAGGGAGAGGATGAGGCATCTGAACTTACCGACGAGCTGACGGACAGATTCGGAAAGGTTCCGGATCCTGTGCTTAATCTGCTTAAGGTGGCGGTCCTTAGATGTATGGCACACAAGGTCTACATAACAGACATCCGTGGCGGCAAGGGCATAGTAAAGCTTATGATGAAACCCGATGCGGCCATTAAGGTCGAGGCCATCCCGGATCTGATGATAAAGGCAGGAAAGGGCTTCAGATTCGTGACCAAGGGAACCCCGTACTTTGTCTATGATTACAAGGTATCCGGTATAGTCGGGGCGGATGAGAGGACTCTGGTGGAGAGCTTATCCCGCATACTCGGTATAATGAATGAGATTTTGGTATAAAAGATACGAGATTTTGGCATATTGCGATATTCACATATAGGCCTTCATGTGCTAAAATACCTATAATTGTGCATAAACATAAGAAAAGAGGAAAATCTATGTATAACCCGGTAGACACAGCGCTCAACTTCGTGGACAGGGAGAGAGAGACGCTCAAGTTTTGGAATGACAATGACATATTCCGCAAGAGTATGGAACAGAGAGAAGGATGTCCCACATATACATTCTATGACGGACCTCCTACGGCTAACGGCAAGCCCCATATAGGCCATGTGCTTACCCGTGTCATTAAGGACATGATCCCCAGATACAGGACCATGAAGGGATATATGGTGCCCAGAAAGGCCGGCTGGGATACCCACGGACTGCCCGTGGAGCTCGAGGTCGAGAAACTGCTTGGCTTAAACGGCAAGGAGCAGATCGAGGAATACGGTATGGAGCCCTTTATCGACAAGTGTAAGGAATCCGTGTGGAA
>JAEEGL015377153.1_pt1 | contig 29716 bp, 24 predicted proteins | sample 9134231 | NCBI WGS metagenome assembly JAEEGL01 (sample SAMN16246548, study PRJNA631951) | gut metagenome | biome: gut microbiome; feature: rumen; material: fiber-attached | host: Bos | place: Iran: Karaj | collected 2018-10
AATGGTTAACCAGCGTGAGATCGGTTTCGACTCCATGACATATGCAAATGCTCTGAGAGCTGCACTCCGTGAATACCCCGACATTAGCCTCGTCGGTGAGATGCGTGACTTCGAGACTATCTCAGTTGCCATCACCGCAGCCGAGACCGGACACTTGGTGCTTTCCACCTTGCATACAATCGGTGCTGCATCTACTGTCGACCGTATCATCGACGTATTCCCGCCTCACCAGCAGCAGCAGATCAGAGTACAGTTAGCAAACGTTTTGGAAGCTGTTATTTCACAGCAGCTCATTCCTACCGCTGATGGTCAGGGACGTGCAGCGGCATTCGAGGTTATGATCGCTAACTCTGCCGTACGCGCACTTATCCGTGAAGGTAAGTCACATCAGCTGCTTTCCGTAATGCAGACCAACAGAAAACTGGGTATGATCGCTATGGATGAGGCCATCACAGCGCTCTTCCAGGAAGGCAAGATCACCAGGGACATGGCTATACAGTATGCCGTTGATCCTGACGGAATGGCTCAGAAGTTAAGATAATACAGTAAAGTACATTGACGGCCGGATGATGGTGATACCTTAGTCCGGTCGTTTTTTTGTGAAAATTAATGAGATATATTATTTTTACGGGAGAAAAAAAGAACAGACTGTTTGGACAGCTTATGGGGGATCTTGAAGCGCTGGACAATGTGACGCTGGTCCCTGATATACCACAGGCTTCGACATCTCTTGAGTGGCTGTGGAAGCTTCATCATAACCGGACTGTATGTGAAAAGATCATGCCTCCCTTCAGAGGAATATGGAATGGATGTATGCCGTATGATGAGGATGGACTTAGCGAGAAATCCTGCTTCGTTTTCAACAATGTTTCTGTTGAATATTTTGAACCGGGACTGTTAAAAAAATGGAAAAAGAGATACGGAATAAAACTGGTCCTTTATATGCTCGATGTGCGTGATTCATACTATTCCAAGGGCGCGCGGATTGCAATGAAGTATATTCCGTTTGACAGGATATATACATTTTACCAGTCTGATGCGGAAAAATACGGATTTCAGTATTTTGACTGCTATTATTCGAAAATAAAGAAGCCGGGAATTGATGCATTCCGGGCTTCAGAATGTACATCCGCACACAACGATCTTTCTAAGGAATTGTATTTCTGGGGATCAGATGCCGGACGGCGGCCTGCCATTGAAGCAGCGGTGAAACGGGTAAGGGAACTGGGTTACAGGACGAAAATAGGGATTTGTTTTACGGACGAGAAGGATTCTCCACTGGACGGTATAGTATATAATCAGCCAAAGGAGTATGAGAATGTGATATCTGATGTCATGAATGCCGATGTATTGCTTGATATAGTCGGTGAGTACAGCAAAGGAGTTTCGCTTCGGTACTATGAGTCTTTTGTATATGGAAAAAAGCTTATTTCCAATAACCCGCTGGTAAAGCTTATGCGGGGATATGATCCGGAGAGAGTGCTTTATTTTACTGATCCGGGAGAGATTACGACAGAATTTTTTGAAAATGAGATTGATATGGGATATGAAGGTCTTTTTTCACCTGTTAACTGGATCGGCGAAATGACCGGTTTTTTTGAAAAAAATAAAATTTGATATTCCATTTTGGGCTGATTTGTGTAATAATTTATGGCAGTGTGGGGAATGGGGGTATTCTGTGTCTTCGGAACAGTTCATCGTGTTTCCCGATTCGTTCAGATTTTTTCAGGAGGAATAAAGGAAAATGGCTATTTTTGGTCAGAAAAAAAGACTTGGAGACCAGCTGGTTGAAGCAGGGCTGCTGTCACAGGAACAGTTGGAGAGTGCTTTAGCGGAGCAGAAAAACACTCACATGAAGTTGGGCGAGACCGTTATGGCGATGGGGCTTGTTTCAGAAGCTAATTTTGCAAAATTCATGCATGAGACTCAAGGGTATGAGCTTGCAACTGATGATGATCTGAAAAATGCTGACCCTCAGGCTATTGCGGCGGTAGGTGATGATCTTGTAAGGAAACATGAAGTTATTCCTTTTGGTTTTGAGAGTATTACCGAGCTGAAAGTGGCAATGTCTGATCCCATGAACCTTGCCATACTGGACGATCTGGAAATGGTATCCGGTATGACGATCATTCCCTGTTATGCGCCTCAGAAAATGATAAGCGTTTACCTGGGTAAGATGTATGGCAGACAGGAGAGTAATGATGCAGCTGCACAGTTTGAGGCAGAGCATGCGGATGAATTCAGAGAGGAAGCAAAGGAAGAGGATGACAGTGTAGGTGAGTCGCCTATCGTTAAGATCGTGCGTGCGATGATACAGCAGGCTGTCCGGGAAGGCGCATCCGATATTCATATAGAGCCTCTTGAGCATGGCGTTCGTGTAAGAAACCGCGTTGATGGTATGCTTCAGGAAGATGCTCAGTATTCCGCCAATATGCTTTCAGCAATGACTGCGCGTATTAAGATCATATCCGGTCTGGATATCTCTGAGAAAAGAAAACCTCAGGACGGACGACTTACATATGTTGTTGACGGCGTTGAATTTGATGTCCGTGTTTCTATTCTTCCTACCGTATACGGTGAGAAGACCGTAATGCGACTTACCAAGAAGCAGGGACTTACTCAGGAAAAGAAGTACCTTGGTCTTTATCCGGATGATGAAATGAAGCTGGATGGTATTATGAATAACCCTCATGGTATCATTCTTGTTACCGGCCCTACCGGTTCCGGAAAATCTACTACTTGCTATACCGTTTTAAATGAATTAAATAAGCCGGATGTTAATATCATAACTGTTGAAGATCCTGTGGAAGCAAATATTGCCGGAATCAATCAGGTTCAGGTCAATGTCAAGGCTGGACTTACATTTGCGTCAGCACTTAGGTCAATTCTCCGACAGGACCCGGATATTATAATGATCGGTGAAATTCGAGACGGTGAGACGGCGCAGATTGCTGTACAGGCATCTATCACCGGTCATCTTGTTATATCTACTTTGCATACCAACTCTACTTCTGCATCCATTACCCGTCTTATAGATATGGGCGTGGAACCTTACATGATAGGTGATGCGGTTGTGGGCATCATTGCTCAGCGTCTTGTAAGGAGACTCTGCAATGAATGTAAGGCGATGCATATGGCTACACCGCAGGAACTTATATTGCTTGGAAAAGGACCGGATGAACAGATCCCTGTTTGGGAGCCGGTGGGGTGTGAAAAATGCGGTAATGGTTATAAGGGCAGAAAGGCAATTTATGAGATTATGCCTATATCTGCAGCTATCAGAAGGATACTTCACGAAACTGTTACTGCTGAAGAAATCGAAAATGCAGCTATTCGTGAGGGTATGAATACACTGCGTATGTCAGGTGCCAGAAATGTTATAGAAGGTACAACTTCTATTGCGGAAATGGTACGTGTGGCTTATGATATGGATGCGCAGACTGAAGCAAACAAGACTTCAAATGAGGAAGAGTCGGTAGCTGAGTAGGTGAAGTAAAACACAGAGATGTTACTGTGTGTTAAGATATTTTTCCGGAAATCGATGGATTATTCGGAAACAAAACAAAAGAAAAGGTGGGAAACAGCTTATGGCAACGTATCAGTATCAGGTTATCACCGCGTCAGGTAAGGAGAAGAAAGGTACATTAGAGGCTAAGTCCAGAGACGCGGCAATGTCAATGCTTAAGAATGACAAAAATATTGTTGTTAAATGTGAGGAGTCAACGGGGTCAAATGCACTTGGTTTTCTTCACAAGGCGAAAAAAGTAACATATAGAGATCTTGCTCTTTTCTGTCATCAGTTTTCATCGATAAATAAAGCGGGTGTTAGCGTGGTGGAGGCTTTTGGTATGCTTGCTGATCAGACGGAGAATGCTGCACTTCAGGATGCTATAAATGCTGTGCATTCTGATATTGCTAAGGGTGAAACACTTGCAAAATCAATGAAGCGGCAGGGTGGCGTATTTCCGGAAATGCTGTGTAACATGGTTGAAGCCGGAGAAGCCTCAGGTTCACTTGATAAATCTTTTGACAGAATGTCCATACAGTTTGAGAAGGATGCAGAACTTACACAGGCAGTAAAAAAAGCTGTTACATATCCTATTGTGCTTATCGTTGTTATGATTGGTGTATTGATTGCAATGATGGTTTTTGTTGTACCTACTTTCATGAATATGTTCGCAGACCTGGATGTAGAAATGCCGGCATCTACCATGGTTCTTGTTCATGTCAGTGATTTCCTGGTAGCGTGGTGGTGGTTGCTTATATTGATCACTATTATTTGTATCTTTGGCTGGAAGGCGTATGCGTCAACTGATTCCGGCAAAGAGGTGACGAGTGCTCTTGCAATTAAACTTCCGGTGCTTGGTCCAATAAAAACAAAAAGTGCCTGTGCGCGTTTGGGACGTACGCTCTGCACGTTGCTTGCAGCCGGTGTACCCATGGTGGATGCTATTGACCTTACCGGTCGCTCGATGGAAAACCTTCTTTATAAGAGGGCTATGAAAGAAGCAAAGGAACAAGTCCTTCGTGGCGTTCCGCTTTCCAGACCGCTGCAGACTTGTGGATTGTTCCCGCCTATGGTTGTGCACATGGTTGCAATCGGCGAGGAAACAGGTAATATAGAGTCCATGCTTGAAAATGTGGCCAACTACTATGAGGAAGATGTACAGCTGGCAACCCAGCAGATGATGACTCTCCTTGAGCCGGCTATCATCATAGTGATGGCAGTTGTTGTTGGATACATGGCTATTGCGATTTTCTCACCTATGTTCACACTTTACGATGCTCTTTCATAAATCGCAGAAAGATAGGTTATAGTTTTACCGCCCGCACTATGTGTGGGCGGTTTTTGGAGAAGAATATAAAATGGCATTGCCTTTGATATATATATTGTTAATATTTTTTGGGCTGGCAGGGGGATTTGCTGCGTCCTGGTATTCGGGGTATCGTGTTGCGCTTGGGCCGGAAGAGGAAGAAAATGATCCTGTTGTGATCAGAAGAAGTTATAAATGGAAGGTTAGATCGAAAGAGGCATGGATAATCCCGGTGTCGGGTTTTGTATGGTTGCTGCTGGGCTGGCAGCTTCTTAAGAATGACGTGAGTGCGTCGGCTGTTATAAAGCTTTCTCTCTATGCACCGGCAGCAACTATGCTGGTTGGGCTTTCATATGTCGATATTATGATATTTGAGATTCCACCGCTTTATGATATCCTTATTGCTGTGTTGGGAGTGGTCAGGTTGCTTACAGATCCGGGACTTTGGTACGAATACCTGATAGGCGGCGTACTTGTAAGCGGCATATTTCTTATGATCGCGCTTCTCAGCAAAGGAAAGGCTATGGGAGGCGGAGATATAAAACTCACTGCGGCTATGGGGCTGCTGCTGGGGTGGAAGGGAATATTCCTTGTGATGGCAATCGGATCGTTAATGGGAGCTGTGATACATGGGATCATAATGATGATTTCAAAAAAAGAACATGTGCTTGCTTTTGGACCTTATCTTGCGGCTGCCGGAGTGATAGTCATGTGTGCCGGGGAATGGATAGTGCAGCTGTATATGGACTATGTTAACAGTGTTATGAAATGAGAAAATTTTAAGATAAATTTCTTGTATTTATTATGGAAATTTGTTCTGATTTATGATATATTGATAGTCGTGGTGTTTTGTGATGCTCGAAGTGCGTCAATTTTTATGATATTAAGGATAAGTTAAGGTAAAGTTAAGGATAAATCCGGAAAATAAATAGCTTATTATCCGGTTTATTAATACACAAAACAATGAAAGGGGAGCAATAAGGATGGCCAATAAGTTTTTGACAATCTATGTCAGTTCCGATATGATCCGTATCGCTGAGATCACAAAGAGCGGTAAGGATCAGGTTCTGCTCAGCAATGCTGCAGAAATAGCAACGCCAGCAGGATGTTTTAATGATGGATATCTGACAGATGTCACGGCTACCGCCGAAGCTGTGCGTACTGCTATTTTCGGACGGGGGTTCAGTTCAAAAGATGTTATCTTTACCATTGCCAGTAAGAAGATTGCCAGCAAAGAGGTGGAGATGCCTTATGTGAAGAACATGAGGAAGCTGCAGCAGGTGCTGCAGGCAAATTCGGGGGATTATTTCCCGATGAGTGGATCGGGGGATTATGTTTTCGCTTATTCGCTCCTTGAAGAAGTGACCATGAATGTGGAGGGCGCAAACAAACGTTTCTACCGTATTTCTGCTGTCGCTGCACCTATGGATCTTGTAAGGTGTTATTATGAGCTGGCTGAAGAACTTAAATTAACTGTTAAGCATATTGATTATTTTGGAAACTCTGTAATCCAGCTTCTTCGCCTGCAGATGCAGCCGGGACGAACCGATCTGGTTCTTCAGATAGAAATGGATCAGACCTATGTAAACGTTATGCGTGGTAAGACTCTTGTTCTCCAGCGTAATGTTAACTATGGTAAGACGGCTGTTATAAATGCCCTGATGGATGTCAAGAAGATATCCGAAAAGGATGCAAGAACGCTTCTTTCTAACGAAGCTCTTCTTGACCAGCATGTTACCGCTGATGAATATGCTCAGGCTGTGCAGGGTATGGTAAATGGTATCGGACGTGCGGTTGAGTATCACAGAACCAAGAATGCTAACGATCCCAGTGCTACGCTGCAGGGCATAAAGGTATTCGGCGAAGGATCTGCTATTGCAGGTATTGAAAAAATCCTTGAACGAGAGCTTGGTGCAAGGGTTGAACATTTTGATACACTTGCCGGTGTTACCATCAAGGGACAGGCTGCTCTTAAGGCGGAGGAGGTGCTTAGATATCTGCCTAATATAGGATCGGTTATCGATCCTATGGATCTTCTTATCACATCAGGCAAGAAGTCAGCTATAGAGACTTCTGATATGGTAAAGTATCTCAAGATAGTTTTGGGAGTAACGGCTGTGATCATGATCGGTTGGACAGGAATCACATTCATCCAGCACAAGGTAGCTAAGGATGCAAGAGATCAGATGCAAGCCAATATTGATGCAATTGCGGATATTGAACAGATCCGTCAGGATTATGTTGACGCTCAGTATCTGTTTGCGGCGCTTGATACTTTTAAGTATGAAAAGGAGAATCCTAATAACTTGATACCACAGCTTATAACGGATCTTGAAGAAGTTCTTCCTACGGATACAGTTATTAACAGCATAGAGGCGCAGGATGGTGTAGTGACTTTTGAAGTGAAAACTGGCTGGCACTCTACTGCAAAGAATGAAGTGGCGGATGTGATGGTTCAGCTCCAGAAGCTTGATTATATCAAGAAGATAGAGGTGCCTGATCTGAGTGAAGAATACTGCATTCGTTTCCTGAGCCCCAGTGCTAATGCGGCAGATGCGGCAAATGGAGAGGATCCTTTCTTGAGAAAGATTCCTGAAGATCCTCTGCTTCTGGGTGATTATGTGGAAGTGTCTGATCGTGGAGAACTTGAAACTCTCATACTTGATATGTTAAAGGGGGAGTCTGAAGGTGATATTCCTCCGGAACTTACTATCGAGACGATAAATGATATATGGGTTGAGCTCGTGCAGGATACGTTTACCGTGACTGTAAATCTTGGCTACGACTATATTGTGGAAGACAAGGTTAATGAAGAGGCTGGCATAACAGGAGACAAAGCTATTGTGCTGAATCTTTCTGAAAGTGCTGGGGAAGAGGGCACTGAGTCTTCGGGTGAAGATACATCTAGCGAGGAGGTGATTGAATAATGGGCAGACTTTCTGACAGGGATGCATCTATCATAATGGTTATTTTAGTTATTGTCATTGTTGCATTGCCTTATGTTTTTTACATCAAGAATACTAAAGTTGATACAGAGTCGCTTAAGCAGGAATATGTTACTCTTGAGGCGAGGTATAATGAACTTCAGGAGATGGATAAGCACCGCGAAGAATTCATTAAAAGAACTAAGGAACTTAATGATGAGACTGATGCTATTGTAGCGTCGTATCCGGCTGATATCCGTCAGGAAAATTATACGCAGTTCTTGCTTAATACTGAGTTGAATCATGATGTGACGACTGCTAATTTTGATAAAGATACTAGAAGGGTTACATGGGATGAAGCTTCACAGATAGTGCTTTTTGACACTGTGTCATATGCAGATAATGATGAAGTGCCGATTCAGAGTGATGAGATAATGACACCGTATGTGAGCGTGGTGAATCAGTCTACCGTTACTTATTCTACATATTATTCGGGTATGAAGGCTCTCCTCAGCTATTTCATAACTCAGCAGGATAGCCCTATGTGTTACAGGGGATTTTCTGCGGAATACGATGAAAATTCTGGTGTGGTTACCGGTCAGTTCGTTATTGAACAGTATGCAATAAAGAACACAGAAGATCCGGATCGTGTATTGGCACCTGTTGAGATATTCCCGGATATCGATCTGTATGACATAAGAGGAATGCAGTACGATTATGGCACAAATGGTATAGATGGTAATAATGGTATTTTTGGTCCCATCGTCTATGATGAGGAACTTAGTGAGGAAGGGGCAGAAGCACAGCAGGAAGCTCTGAATGGCAATGCACCTACAGCTGAGGAACCTACAGCTGAGGAACCTGCAACTGAAGCAGCACAGTAACAGATCATATCGCAGTACAGCGTAACGCTGTACTGCGATTGTTCCTGCTTATTGCAGTCTGGTATGGATGATATTTTTTTAAGCAGAACACGAATCTTATTTTGTTATGTTTAAAAAAGTGTTAAGGCTGATATAAATTGAAAAACGATTGAAGGATGCACTGAAAGGTATAAAACTGACATTAAATGCGGTTGATAGCTTATAGGTCATATGTTAATATGAAATAAAGTTGTGTGTATTCCTTTTATGTTGTAGATTAGGGAGGTAGTAAATGGAAGAGAAGCGCAGAAGACGCAATAGGATATTTGGAAATAAAGGTGTGAGCTTGGTTGAGCTTGTGGTTGCTATGGCGCTTTTTGTCATAGTTCTGGTGCCTGTGTGCGCTTCCTTTGTTACATCAATGAGGGTGAATCAGAAATCAAGAAAGCTTATGGCTGCAAACGATCTTGCACAGTCTGTGATGGAGGGATTTTCAGGTAAGACTTATGAAGGCGTCAAGAAGTCAATAACCAATATAGGAACAGCGGATCTTAGTGGAAATATCGCTTTATCCACTGTGAGCAATAACAATTACAACCTTATGACAAATGCTGTGGGAAGTGTAACCTGGGACAACATGACAAATGTGAAAGCAGGGCTTACTTCGATTTCTCAAAATAAGATTAACTGGTCAGGCACGAATGTAGATACTCCTATGCTTATAAGTTATAACAAAGCCGAGGCTAGAGCTATGAATATGGCGGCGGCAAGTGATTTTTTGGGTATAATTACTGCAACGGGTAAGACTTATGATACGCCGATGCTGATAGGCGTTACTAATGATACGGAGGATGTTTCTTTCCTTTGTTACACGGGACTTCATTCGGAAGGTTATTATTATGATGCCGTTGTTCAGTTTATTCCCATGGCGCGCACGGACAAACAGAAATATTTTTCATATGAGGCGATGATATATATGTACGAATATGACAAGTTGGATCCAACGACGAGACTGAGCAAGGAGCCGGTTCTCACTCTTATGACGGGGATTAAGAATCGAAATGGATGATGTTTCGGTAGGATATTGGAGGCAATTCAGGAGGAGAAAGGTATGTTTAAAAGGATTAAAATGATAGGAAACAGAAGCTTGAAAAAAAGTGCAAGCGAAGACAAGTCCTGGAAGAACAGGGGAGCAGCGCTTGTATCTGTTTTGATTGCAATTACATTTATTGCGATAATTGCGACCTCTCTCCTTTACATGGTGTATATGAATTACCTTGCTAAAGCAATGCGGCATAAGTCTACTGATAATTTCTATACCGCTGAGTTTGCTTTGGATGATCTTTCTTCTGAATTGCAGCAGGTTGCGGTAGACCAGGGACTTGCCGGCAAGAATATAAGTGATGCGATAAAGAAGATACGTTCAGAAGTCGGTGCATCGGGGAATCCTTCACGATACGATAATGACAAGGTTGCGGATCTTATAAAGGTTGCCAGTCAGGAAGCTGACATTACTGTAGATACCTCTTATGCAACAGGATATAACTATGAGGAGACTGGGTCAACAGTAAAGCTTAAGGGGGTGGTTATAACATCCACAGATGAGAAAGGGTATGTGAGTACAATTACCTCGGATGTCATAATCAAGTTTAGCCCCTCAGGGACAGGGGATCTTGATATATGCGATTTCTCTGTTCTGACGGACAATCCTGTATATGTGGGTGGTGGTGATTCTATAGTTACGGGTTGTGTGTATGCGCAGCGCAACAAGGATGGAAATGTTGTAGGCGGAGTTCCTGCCGGTGACTGTCTGTATATAGGTAATGGTGCCTGCATGCAGATGCTTTCAGAGCGGGCCATTTTGAATGGTAATGTTGAGGTTACTGGCAATTCTGTTTTGACTATAGGTGGAAAAGTATATGTTATGGGGGATATAAAGCTCAGTGCTAATTCTACCCTGGAAGTTACAGGAGAACTGAAACTTACCGGTCATGTGACTGGTAGTGGCAAGATTCTTAAGAAGGCGTCAGATTCAATAGAGGAGGGTTGGACATATCCCGGTGGTGACAAGTGTCCTCTTAGCGGAGGCTCATCCAAGGATGGTCTTGTTACACAGTTGTTCTGCAGCAAGGTGGTTTTTTATAATAGCTACAGCGGTCCTTATAAATGGGATGATTTTGATTTCAACCAGTTCTTTAATGGAAGTGAGGATGGCAGAAAAGACTATTCGAATTCTTACGGCGGAGAAACTCTGAAATTTCAATTGTGTTCGCCTGATGTTAACAATTCAGCGTTTAACAATACACTTGGACTGATGCCAAATAAGGAGTGTTACATCAATGGTACATGTACCAATTCTACGATTGTTTCGCTGAATGGTTACAGGTTTAACGGAATGAGTCAGACTACACCTACATATATGCAGAAGATGAATCAGGATCAGTATGAGCATATGCTTAATATGTGTCTAAACGGACTAAAACGTGCGGATGGAGGCGGACAATATAAGCATGCTAACGGAAGCAATCTTGGAGGCGTCGAAATGAAGGGGCCCGGTGGTACCACTTTTTACTCTGGCAGTATGACCGTGGAGATGCCGTACACCTGTCCGAGTGGATTTTCAACATACACATACAGTTATAACAGTGACCCCAGGACTCTGTATTATAATTCGACGACGGGTGAGTGTTATATGCCGGTTAAGTACCTTTTGGATGATAATACCAGTGCTATAATAACGGACATCTTTGATTCCTTTGATCCCAATTCTGACCCTAAAAAGTCAACTGCTATTTATGAGAACTGGAGCAAGGAGTGATGGGGGGGATTATGACAGATAATCTTAAGAAGAAATTGCGCAACAACAAAGGTTTTTCACTGGTTGAGATAATGGTTGTTATTGCAATCATGATGATATTGGTGGGAATAGCGGCCTTGAGCTACAATGTAGTGACCAATGCAAATGTTTCAAAGGCAGCCAATACGCTTAATTCGGCCTTTTCAACAGCAAAAACTACCTGCATTGCAAAGGGAGCTGATGAAGGGACTCTTACCATTAAGGTAATTGACAGTAGGATGTATTATTATATCGGAAGTGCGGCGGATGGTACAGCTGCAACTGCATCACAGATGAAACAGGTATCAAATGCAACAACAAAGATAGCGCTTGCGGGTACCTATGATGCTATTGGAGGTACAGCACTGACTGATGGATATGTTGTTCAATATGCATTCAAGCCCTCTGGTGCAATGTATACAATTTCGGGCGGAAGTGATGTTGATTTTGCTGCAAATGCATGTGTTGATTATCTTTTTTCAAACAAAAAGCGTTTGGCTAGAGCATATATTTATCCGGAAACGGGAAGGCATGATGTATCAACATATAATTACTGATTTTATCTTGCTCTGAAAGATTATGGTGGTTCGGAAAGGATAATGGGAGGGTGTTATGAGAAAGAAAAGTAAGAATAAGGGTTACACATTAGTGGAACTTTTGGTGGCTATGGCTATATTTGTCATAATGCTGCTGGAAGTGTATGCTGTTATGGCTAACAGTTCGACTGTATACAGACGGGGGGGCTATGAAGTCCAGCTTCAGACTGAAGCCCAGCAGGCTATTCTGCAGTTAGAGGATATAATGGTTGACTGCAACGGTAGTGTGAGCTATGACAATGCAACGAAGACTCTTACTGTGTCGGATAATGTGATAGATCCTTCTGACGGCAGCGTGACACCTCTTGTTTATACCATAAAGTATGAGCCGGCGACAACCGCTGTTGAGGGGACTACACAGTATTTTGGTACTCTTACATATCAGAAGACAGGTATGACTGCACCGATTCCTTTTGCTGATTATGTTGAGGATTTTGATGTAGATATGTCTACATATACCAACGATAATGTTACTGTATATTTGAAATTTGCAAATGAGTATTTTTCATATACGGCATCTGAGGATATCTATTTCAGAAATGAAATCGGAAGCGGTGGAGGCGGTAGTGCGGATGATACCTCCGGTGCTAAGAAATTTCTGGATGTTTTGAGATTTCAGGAATATAATCTTTCTACCATGTATGATTATACAAAAGATGGATATAAGTATGATTTTAAGGAGTTCTATTTTAAGGATGCTTCTTTAAATAAGAAATATGAAACGACTGAATATACAATTGATTCTTCTACTTATAAGCTGAAGATAAAGTCATCGTATAATACACAGGGAAATCAGGATAAGGAGTATGGTCCTTATATGATGTATGCCACAGGCACAAAGACAAAATTGTCAGATGGAACTGTAACACCGATTACTGACTCGGATCCGCTGCTTATTGAGGTACATACAAATAAGGTGTCATGGGGATTTGATGCTTACAACTACTATTATCTCCCTGCTGCTGAGCCTTCTTATGCAGCTACAGGTCTTACACAGTTCCAGGGGATTAGTCTGGCAAAGGCAAAGAAGGTTACCTATTCATATGGAATACAGACGGCGGCTGGATATCATTATGATGGGGACAGTAATGGTACGACAACGCATACCCTCTATACTGCGTCTAAGGATTCGTCCAGTACAGGTACCGCTCCCAGTTCACAGGGTGAGAGCAGTACTGTAACTTATTATTGTTCAACTAGTGGTATCGGTAACGGATGGAAGATAGTCAAGGAGAGTGATGACTCGATCAAGGAGTATCAGTGCCAGTTGCCTCAACTGTATGGGTATGTAGATACGACGTCGAATGCTGTGGTAGCTTATAATAATAAACAGGTATGGAACTATGACAGATGTAGTGAATATATTAACAGCACTAACGGAATGTTGAAGGCCGGTCATAAGTTCTACATACAGGTTACGGTTGAGTGGGAGTCACCGGATGTTAGTCATACTTTTAAGACATACCTTTATCCCACGAACAGGGATCTTTCATCAGACGAAAAGGATCTTTTGGAGGGACAGCATTAAGGATTGATAGGGTAGAGGTGAGGCATGATGAAGAGAATTTGTAAAAAAAATGGCTCAAATAAAGGTTTTTCACTGGTTGAACTTCTTATAGTTGTAGGTATTATTGCGATAATAGTGGCTATTGTTGCTACCGGGTTGCTCAGGTATATTGAGAAGAGTAAGATACGCAAGGATGTATCCAATGGAACGGCAATTCTGGATGCTGCTGTTACCGCTATAAACGAACCCGATGCTTATAGAGAATATATGGCAACGACCACTGTAGGTTCATCAACCAGTTATTCTTTATCACCGGGCAAAACGAATATTGCGTTTGGCTTTCATCCGTTGTTTGAGAAGAGTTTTGCACAGTATATGCCAAATGTATCTGATTTTGAATACAGAAAGAATAGTCCTGTAGCATGGAATGTGAATATAATCAGAAAAGGTGAAAAAGAAATAGATGTGACAGTAACTGTCACAACAAGCGCTGGGGAGATAAAGCTTGCGCCTGAGGCTCAAGATCCATATTTTTGATGAGTAATTGAAAGATTTTGCAGGCAGCCACCGATTATCGGTGGCTGTTTTAAATTTTCCATTTGACAATTCTTTTTTTTCTTTGTATAGTAATTTACCGTGAGTTGTAAATACGACTTTTACTGATTCTGCGGATGTTTTTGGTAGAAGGTTTTGCTTTGAGCATCACTGCGAATCTGTGTGTTTTATATGAGTTTTTAATGAAGGGGTAGGAAATTTATGGCAAAAAATCTTGTTATTGTGGAATCGCCTGCAAAGGTTAAGACTATAAAAAAATTCCTGGGTTCTAATTACGAAGTGGTAGCCAGTCAGGGGCATGTGCGTGACCTGCCTAAATCTCAGCTGGGCATAGATGTGGAACATGACTATGAACCCAAATATATCACTATCCGCGGCAAGGGTGATATTCTTTCGATGCTCCGTAAGGAGGTAAAGAAAGCCGATAAGATTTATCTCGCAACTGACCCGGATCGTGAGGGTGAGGCGATCAGCTGGCATTTGTATGAGGCACTTAAGCTTGCTGATAAAAAGGTGGCCCGTATTTCGTTTAATGAGATCACCAAGAATGCAGTAAAGGAATCAATAAAGAATGCCAGGGAGATAGATATGAATCTGGTGGATGCACAGCAGGCCAGACGCATACTTGACCGTATGGTGGGCTACAGGATTTCGCCGTTGCTCTGGTCCAAGGTTAAGCGCGGACTATCGGCCGGACGTGTGCAGAGTGTTGCACTCCGTATGATCTGTGACAGGGAAGATGAGATCAATGCTTTTATTCCTTCAGAGTATTGGACTGTAGATGCAGTTCTTCTCCCTAAGGGAACCAAGAAGTCTTTTGTTGCACATTTCTATTCGGATGAAAATGGTAAGAAAACTATTGATAATGCTTCTGAGGCAGATCGCCTTGAGAAGAAACTTTCAAATGCTTCATTTACAATAAAAGAAAAAAAGAAGGGGGAGCGCAGCAGGAAATCACCGCTTCCGTTTACTACTTCCACGCTTCAGCAGGAGGCCAGCAAGTCTCTTAATTTTTCAACTAAGAAAACCATGCAGGTTGCCCAGCAGCTGTACGAAGGTGTGCCGATAAAGGGACAGGGAACCACAGCACTTATATCATACCTGCGTACCGATTCTACCCGGGTATCGGATTATGCTAAGGAAATGGCAGAGGATTTCATAAAGTCTGCCTATGGAGAGGAATATCTTACAGCCGACAGACCTGTTAAGAAAAAGGATGATGAGAAGAAGATACAGGATGCCCATGAAGCAATACGCCCGACTGATATAAATAATACTCCTGCCAAGCTTAAGAATGACCTTAGCCGTGACCAGTACAGGCTGTATGACCTTATCTGGAAGCGCTTTGCAGCCAGCCGTATGGCACCGGCTGTTTATGAAACCTTGTCTCTCAAGCTTGAGGCAGAGGGAATTGTATTTTCGACATCTGCATCCAGTGTGAAGTTTGAGGGCTTTATGAAGGTCTATGCGGATGAAGGCAGGGATGATGACAGCGGCAAGTCTGAAAATTCCTTCCTTATAAAGGAAGCGGATTCGCTTGGGGATATCATCTTCAAGGAACTGGAGAAGAAGCAGCATTTTACCCAGCCTCCTGCACACTATACGGAAGCAAGCCTGGTAAGGGCTTTGGAGGAGCAGGGGATAGGCAGGCCTTCAACCTATGCACCGACTATTTCTACCATTCTGTATCGCAGGTATGTACTCAAAGAAAATAAAAATCTCTTTGTTTCGGAACTGGGGGAAGCGGTAAACAAGATAATGGTTGATGAATTTCCGGCAATTGTAGATCCTAAGTTTACGGCAAACATGGAAAGCATGCTCGATGGTGTGGGTGAAGGTGATATAAAATGGAAGACCATAATCGAAAATTTCTACCCGGATCTTGATACTGCAGTGAAGAAGGCTGAAGAAGAACTGTCCCATATAGAGATAAGGGATGAGGAGACTGATATAGTCTGTGATAACTGCGGCAGGAATATGGTCATTAAGTATGGCCCCCATGGCAGGTTTCTTGCCTGTCCCGGATTCCCGGAGTGCCGTAATACAAAGCCTTATTATGAGAAGATCGGAGTAAAATGTCCGAAATGTGACGGCGAGATCGTTATCCGCATGACCAAGAAGGGCAGAAGGTACTATGGCTGCGAGAATATACCGGAATGTGATTTTATGAACTGGAACAGACCTGTGGCAAAGAAGTGTCCCGAATGCGGAAATATGATGGTAATAAAAGGAAAAAAGCTTGCCTGCATTGATGAGCAGTGCGGACATACCGAAGAGCAGGCTGAGTCAGAAGACTGAAAATACAGCATTGCCAAAGTCATTATGTGCTATAGTTGGTATTGAGGAATTTGTGATGACGGCGGCACCGCCATTGCTTGGCGATTCGGTGCAGATAACAGAATCATATGAGGATAATATGGCAGGAATAAGTTTGCTTGACAGGACAAGACGCATAGGCAGTCTTTTACATAATAACGTTTCATCAAAAGTGGCATTTACTGATATATGCACGGTGGTGTCGGATACTCTTTCATCGGATGCTCTGGTCATAAGCCGCAGGGGTAAGGTGCTGGGGGCGTGTGAAAACGGCTCCGTGGAAAAAATCGAGGAAATGCTTGGTTATGAGGTAGGCAATTATATTGACAATGCACTGAATGACCGTTTTCTTTCGATACTTTCAACTCAGGAAAATGCCGGGCTTCTGGCTTTAGGTTTCTCATGGAAGACTGCTCACGGATACGAGCGCCGCAATCGTGGCGAATCCGTATCGGACAAGGGTGAAAAACATGTGGAATACAGGGTTATGATCACTCCTATTTTCATAGGCGGTGAGAGGTTAGGAACCCTTTTCATATACAGAAACGGAGAAGAGTATGGCATAGATGATATCATTCTCTCGGAATATGCGGCTACAGTAGTGGGACTCGAAATGATGCGTTCCAAAAAGGAAGAAAATGATGAGAGTGACCGTCTGGAAAAGACTGTTAACGGGGTGCTTGAAGTGACCAGCAAGTCTGAAACAGAGTCAGTAAGGGCTGTGCTTTCGAAGCTTGATGAAAACGGCTGCGGCATCGTAAATCTGACCAGACTGTCGGAAGAGAGCGGTATATCAAGGACCAGTCTTGTAAATGCGGTCAAGAAAATGGCCGGAGCGGGCATCTTTGAGACCAGATCCAGGGGAGTCAGGGGCACAGAGATAAAGGTTATCAACGAACTGATCTATTCCATCACGGAAGGATAAGGATACGTATAAGTTTAAGTTTAAGGAAAATTATGTAAACTAAAATGTCCACATCATATTACAATATATGGTGTGGCTTTTACTTATGTAAAGCAATATTTAGTTCAAATAACACAATTTTCTCTTGTATTTTATGTCGAAAACATTATAATATTAGTGTACATAAAATAATTATGGGTAATTGTACAGAGTGGCTGTCAATTATCCATAATTTTGACATTAAAAAACTGTACACAAATATATAAGCTAAGCCGATATAATATGTATGAGAGCTTCAGGCCTCATATGTTGTGGGACAACATGGACAGGTTGTTTTCGATGATGCATGGACGCATTCGGGTTAGACGGATTGCTGCCGTGTATTTTTTTATACTTTGGGGGCTTTCGCCGGCAAGGAGGAGACTGTGGTAAACGGACATGTTTTTTCATACGTGGATGCACTTGATAAGGCTGCGGATGCGGCATGGCTTAGGAACGAAGCAATATCCAACAATATAGCAAATGCGGATACTCCGGGCTATAAACGCCAGGATGTGTCTTTCGAGGAAGAATTCACCAGAGTACTGAATAAAGTAGAGTATGACAATCTGGATCAGCGTGTGTATAACCTGCAGCTGTCCAGGATAGAACCCAGAGTGTATACAGATGCTTTTGATTACAGCTACCGTATAGACGGGAATAACGTGGATGTGGATACCGAAAATGTTTACCTTGCAGAGAACCAGATCACATACAATGCGCTGGTAAGCTGCATGCAGAATGAGTTTTCAAACCTGCGCACGGCGATGTCCACGTGATACACGGATGCGGCATAGAAGCCGCCTGATAAAATCCGGGAAAACGAACGGATTCAGAATCCGGTGATTCTCGGATAAGCACGCAGGGATTATCTTCGAGGGACTGCATCTATGCAGCAGGAGGAGAAAAATATGGGAATGTTTACAGCTTTTGATATATCGGCCACTGGACTTACTGCCGAACGTTACCGTATGGATACCATTGCGGAAAATGTTGCAAATGCCAATACCACACGTACGGCTGACGGTACCCCGTACAGGCGCAAGGTGGTAACCTTTGCAACTCAGGAGACTGAGGCAGACAGAAGGCATTTCGGCAGGGTGCTTAACTCAATTGTGGGAGACGGGCGTACCCAGCAAAGGATCGGACGTCATGCCATTGCCGATGATATGATCGGATACGGTGTCAAGATTGATGACATCCATGAGGATGAGGATACCCAGATGAACATGGTTTATGATCCGTCCCATCCTGATGCGGATGAGAACGGCTATGTGACATATCCTAATGTGAATACTGTTACCGAGATGACTAACCTGATAGATGCATCAAGAGCTTATGAGGCAAATGCGACGGTGTTCAATGCCAGCAAAGCCATGGCAACCAAGGGCCTTGAGCTTACGGCAAGGTCGTAACAGTTTTAGGTGCTTTGAGGCGTACGTTATAGTAAAGAGGATTGATTTATGGGACCTATAAATGCAACAAATGTATTCAGGGATAATCTGAGAACTATAGAGCCGCTGACAGACCGGAGCATGATCAGGGAAAAGGAAGATGATGACATGTTCGGCGCGATCTTTAATTCCATGATCAGCAATGTTAATCAGACCAACGGATACCTGTCACAGGCTGAAAACGAAGAGATAAAGCTCGCAATGGGAGAGGCGACAAGTACTCATGATCTGGCTGTGGCACTCCAGAAAGCTTCCACATCGCTGCAATATACAGTGGCTGTAAAGAATGCATTTATGGAGTCATACAGGACGCTGATCAATATGCAGATATAAAATCAGGTATATGATGCAGCGAAAATGGCAGCCGTAAGCAGCTGTCATATCAATCATATCAATAAGAAAGAAAAATCAGCATGACTGCAGGAAACTTTAGAGGGAAATCTGAAGGCGGATATCAGAGTCAGAATATCAGTATCAGGTACAGCGCAGGAAAGGACAAGTAAATGGTAGATCGAATAGTTGCGTGGTTCAGGAACCTTCCGAGAAGACTTTTGGAATGGTGGGAAAAATTTTCACGCAGACAGAAAATCACTATAGCCGCAATTGCCATAGCGACGGTTTTTGCCTTCGCTGTGCTTATTTTTGCAGTTACCCGTCCCGAGTATGTAAAGATATATACTGCTGAAAATGCCAAACAGGCCAATGAGGTTATCGCACTGTTAGAGGGGGAGGATATAGTATATGTGACCAGTGAGGATGGCCTGGAAATAAGCATTAACAGAAAAGACTATACAAAGGCAAACCTTCTTTTGGGATCCAACAATATATCTACGGATGCCATGTCCATAGACAATGTGACAAACGGTAATTTCTTTACCACAGAATCGAATACCCAGAAAAGGTACATCGTATATCTTCAGGATTTCATGGAGGAAGAGCTTGAGTCCTACAGCTTCGTAAATAAAGCTTCCGTGCAGCTTAGCCTTCCGGAGGAGAACGGTACCCTGATCGCACAGAACAAGGAAGCTTATGCGGCAGTAAACCTGGATCTCTCGGATGTCTGCACCAGGGAAAATGCAGAGGCTATAGCAAGGTTTGTTGCTACTGCTTTGGGAAATGATACTACGGAGCACGTTACTATCCTTGACAGCGATGGCAATCTGCTTTTTGCCGGAACGAATGACAATTCCACATACGGTTCTGCATCCAGTCAGTATGCTCTGCAGGAGCAGGTATCTAACAGCATGCGTTCTGAAGTGATAAGAGTCCTGACAGCTACTAACCAGTTTTCATCGATTGAGGCAGCTGTTAATGTGGTACTGGATAACAGCTATACGGAAAAAGCAAACCACTTGTACTGGCCTGACGAGGACAAGGAACAGGGCGTGCTTGCAAGTAAGGATATCTACCAGTCTGACTCCAGCGGAGGAGTATCCGGTGTACCCGGAACAGATTCCAATACTGAGACAGGCTATGAATATGAGGACAATGAGTACTCCAATGCCCATGTGGTCGAGGAATCCTATGATTACCTGCCAAATGAATCGACGCTTCTGCAGCAGATACCTGCAGGTGCCATAAAGTATGACGAGTCGTCCCTTTCCGTGACCACCCTTACCTATAAGGTGATCCGTGAGGATGATGTAAAGGATCAGGGGCTGCTTGAGGGGATTACCTGGGATCAGTACAAGCTGAATAATGATGTCCGCACAAAGCTCGAGGTTGATCCGGATCTTGTGCAGGCAGTATCTACAGCCACCGGTATAGGTGTAGATCACATAACTATCCTGTCATATGAGGAGCCTTTCTTTGTTGATCATGAAGGCCTTGCGATGGATATAACGGATATCCTTACCGTGCTGCTCATACTTCTTATCCTTGGTCTGCTGGCATTTGTTATCCTGCGCAGCATGCGTCAGGCAAGGGAAGAAGAGCCTGAGCCTGAGGTTTCCATAGATGAGATACTTCAGTCCACACCTCAGGAGGAGCTTGAGGAGATCGGTGTAGAGGATAAGTCTGAGGCCAGGAAGATTGTGGAAAAGTTTGTGGAAGACAATCCGGATGCAGCTGCGAATCTGCTGCGCAACTGGCTGAATGAGGATCTGTGATCATAGTTTTATAAGGGGGATAGAGGATTAAAATGGCTTCGGAAGGAAGTAATCTTTCAGGACTTCAAAAAGCTGCTATATTGCTCATAACACTGGGACCGGAAACTTCCGCTACCGTTTTTAAGCATCTGAAGGAAGAGGAAATAGAAGATCTCACGCTTGAGATAGCAAATACGAGAAGCATATCACCGCAGATAAAAGAGGATGTCATAAACGAATTCTATGAGATCTGTCTGGCGCAGCAGTATATTGCGGAAGGCGGTATCGGATATGCCAAAGAGCTGTTAGAGAAGGCTCTTGGTGCGGACAAGGCGCTGGATGTCATCGGAAAGCTCACAGCGTCCCTGCAGGTCAAGCCTTTCGAATTTGTCAGGAAAACGGATGCCTCCCAGCTGCTTTCCTTTATCCAGGATGAGCATCCCCAGACCATTGCCCTGATACTTTCATATCTTTCATCAAATCAGGCGGCATTGATACTGTCGGCGCTTCCGTCGGATTCACAGGCGGATGTTGCCAGACGTATAGCTACAATGGACAGGACCAGCCCTGATGTTATACAGGAAGTAGAACGTGTCCTTGAAAGCAAGCTGGCTAATCTCGTTAACCAGGATTACACCCAGATCGGCGGTGTTGACCAGGTTGTTGAAATCCTCAATTCCACAGACCGCGGTACTGAAAAACATATCATGGAGATTCTTGGGATCGAGGATCCTGAGCTTGCCGATGAGATCAAGAAGAAGATGTTCGTATTCGAGGATATCATGCAGCTTGATGATAAGGCTGTGCAGCGTGTACTCAGGGATGTTGAGAACAGTGAGCTGTCCCTTGCACTCAAGGGTTCCAATGAGGAAGTTCAGGGCAAGATATTCAAGAACCTGTCACAGCGTCTTGCTGACATGATCAAGGAAGATATGGAATTCATGGGGCCTGTGCGTATGAAGGATGTTGAAGATGCACAGCAGAAGATCGTTAATGAGATAAGGAAACTCGAGGATGCCGGTGAGATAGTCATATCCAGAGGCGGCGGAGATGATATCATTGTCTGATGTTGTAGGAGTGTAGAGGTTTATTTTGTCAGCGAATTTTGTCAAGGGATATAATGTAAAGCTGAGCAATGCCAAGGTAGTCAAGATAGATGCCAACGACCGGATTGCGAAGCGGCTTGAAGAACTGGCTACCCATATGCAGGACGAAGAGCCGGAAGCCATAGAGGAAGGCTTTTCCGAAGGCCTTGATGCAGAGATGGTGGAGCGGCTTGTTTCCGACAGGGAGGAAGATGAAGAAAGCAGTTCTGTAATACACGAGAACAGCGCTCTTTCGGCGGCTCAGGCCCAGGCGATGATAGAAGAAGCAAAGGAAAATGCGGAAGCCATCATTGAGGATGCAAAGAAAGAGGCGGAATCAGTGACAGAAGATGCAAGGCAGAAGGGGCATGCCGAAGGCTTTGAAGCCGGACGGCTGGAGGGCGAGAGAGCCGGACTTGAAAAGTACGAAAAGCTGCAGTCAGAACTTGAGAAAGAACGGCAGAGACTTCAGAAAGAGTATGAAGAAAAGAGCAGGGCACTGGAGCCTCTGCTGATAGATAAGCTGAGCGACATTTTTGCAAAGGTTACCGGTGTCAGGCTGGAAGATGATAAGGATACCATTGCTTATCTTTTAAAAAGAGTGCTAACCAATCTGGACGGGAGCAGGAATTATATTGTTCACGTATCTGCGGCGGACTATGTGAACGTCCAGCTGATAAAAGAGAATATTGCCAAGGGAACCGGAATCATGTCGGATCGTTTTGAGGTGATAGAGGATGCTACCCTGAAACCTAACGACTGCCTTATAGAATCGGACGGCGGAATATGGGACTGCGGCCTGGGTACACAGATGGATCTTTTGGAAAAGCAGCTTCGAATATTAAGTTATGAGCCGTAAAGCTGCATATAGAGATGTAGATAAAGATGTCAGAGATTAATCTTGATAAATACGATGCTGCCGGCAGAGTATATTATAGAAAACTGGGTAAGATAGTGAATGTGGTGGGGTTAACGCTGGAGAGCGCAGGACCTGATGCCAAGATGGGGGACATGTGCAAGATCACTACTACGGACGGACGGGCGATAATGTCTGAAGTGGTGGGATTCAAAAAAAACATGACCCTGCTAATGCCCTATGAAGAGACTGAAGGGATAGGCTCCGGCTGCATAGTTGAAAATGAGGAGCGTCCCCTTTCCGTACAGGTTGGGGATTTTCTTTTGGGGCAGGTACTTGACGGGCTGGGGAGGCCTGTAAGTGACTTTACTCCCGTGGGTGAGACCTGGTATCCGCTGGAGGCTGCAAGTCCTGATGCAATGACCAGGGCGATAATAAATGAACCTCTTCCTCTGGGGGTCAAATCTGTTGACGGTCTGATCACCGTAGGCAAGGGACAGAGGATAGGAATATTTGCCGGATCCGGTGTGGGCAAGTCTACACTTATGGGTATGTTTGCCAGGAATACCAGAGCAGAACTTAATGTGATAGCGCTTATAGGCGAGCGCGGAAGGGAAGTACGTGAGTTTATTGAAAGAGACCTTGGTGCGGAAGGCTTAAAAAGGTCAGTGGTCGTTGTAGCTACTTCCGATAAGCCTGCTCTTGAAAGAAAGAAAGCGGCTCAGACTGCTACTGCCATTGCGGAGTATTTCAGGGACCAGGGAAAAGATGTGCTCCTCATGATGGACAACCTTACCCGGTTTTCCATGGCACAGAGAGAAATAGGGCTTGCCATAGGCGAACCGCCTGTTACAAGGGGATATCCGCCATCGGTTTATTCGGAGATGCCCAAGCTCCTTGAGAGGGCGGGGAAGAGCGATAAAGGCTCAATTACGGGACTTTATGCAGTGCTTGTGGATGGTGATGATTTTAATGAGCCCATAACCGATACTGCAAGGAGCATACTGGACGGACATATAATGCTTAACAGGAAGCTTGCGCACAGAAATCATTATCCGGCCGTAGATGTACTCCAGTCCATATCAAGATGCATGAGTATGGTGACTACGAAGGAACACAGGAAGCTTGCAGGTGAGCTTAAGAATGTCATGGCTACCTACAATGATTCTGAGGATCTGATAAATATAGGCGCATACAAGAAGGGATCAAATCCACGTATCGATTATGCTATATCAAAGATAGATGCGGTAAATGATTTCCTCTGTCAGGATGTTGAAGACAAGTTTGAATTTGATGATACAGTGGGGATGATGAAAAAGCTGTTCGGAGATAGCTGATGGCAAAGTTTAATTACAGGCTTCAGAATATCCTTAACCTGATGGAAAATTTTGAAGAGCAGGCCAAACAGGCTTTTGCAGAGCGCAGAAAGATACTCAGCGATGAGGAAGACAAGCTCTCTGCACTGAATATGAGGGCTGTGGAGCTCGAAGCAGAGTCTGCGAGACTTCGGAACGGCGATCTTGATATACGCCATATCATGGAAAATGAATATGAACAGAAATACAATAAAGAAGAAATAAAAAAACAGAAGCTTAAGGTGAAGGTTGCCCAAAAGAATCTTGAGAATGCACGTGTCCGGATGGAGGATGCGGTCAAAGAGAGAAAGATACATGAAAAACTCAAGGAGAACGCTTTTGAGGAATTCATGAGTGAAGAAGCTGCGGCTGAGGCGTTAGAGGTTGATCAGCTGACCAGCTATGTATACGGAGCAAAGAAAGCTGATCAGGATTAAACGGATATTATTTTATGAGCCGGATATAGTGGGGAATGAAAAATCAGTGACCGGAAGAATTGACAGGGCCTGAACAGTTATTCGTGAGGAAGATATATGGCACAGGAAATCGATATAAAAGCGGAAAAAAAGAAATTAGCCGAGGAAAAGAAGAAACTTAAGGCTGAGCAGAAAGCCCAGAGCAAAGAGGCTAAAAAAAGAGCCAGGGAGCTGGCTGACAAAGAGGCAGACCTGGATGACGATGCCCCCGGCGGCGGCTTATCCATGATACTTGTCACTTTGTTCATAGTGCTTATCTGGATAGGCATAATCTGTATTCTGATAAAGCTTGATGTAGGCGGGCTTGGTTCCAATGTGCTGCGCCCGATAATCGGAAATGTGCCTGTGATAAACAAAGTGCTTCCCGGTGACGGAGTTACGGAAACAGATGACCTTGAGGCATATTACGGCTACTCATCCCTGGCGGATGCGGTGGCACAGATACAGGCGCTCGAGCTGGAGCTTACCAGTGCTCAGACCGCCAACGGTACATATGTGCAGCAGATAGAAGAGCTTAAGGCTGAGGTTAACAGGTTAAAGACCTTTGAGGATCAGCAGACGGAATTCCAGCGTATAAAGACTGAATTCTATGAGGAAGTGGTATATGCTGAAAATGGCCCCGGTGCTGATGCATACAGAAAATATTACGAGGATATGGATCCTGAGACAGCCCAGTATCTGTACCAGGAAGTAGTAAAGAAAGAGGCTGTAGATGCCAGTGTGGCGGATTATGCGGCCGCTTATGCTGCCATGGATCCCAATGACGCTGCGGAGATATTCAATACCATGGGATCTTCGCTCGAACTTGTGGGAAAGATACTTAAGGCTATGAACAGTGCCCAGCGCGGAGCCATACTGGGTGCAATGGATCCTGATATGGCTGCTCAGGTGACCAGGATAATGGATCCGGATTAATGATCAGGGGTTAAGTGACAGCAGTATTCTGACGATAACTATTGTGAACCGGGATATGCAGACCGCAGGGAAGCGGTCACTTGTACGGTATCACCGCATCCGGACGATGGACCGCAGGGATGTGCCAAGGAGAAATGTTATGACATCTATAAGCGATCTTAACAGCCAGATGCAGGTTTCAGTCATTACGGATGGTATGGACAGGAATAGCGGTTCATCACGTGATGGTCAGAAGGCAGATTTCAAGAGTGCATTCGCAAATGCCACCGGTCAGATCAATGTTCAGAACCGGGATATCCGGACATCCACAAATAATTTTTCAGGCGGAGACAGTGACAATTCGTCTGCCGGTGCTTCTGCTGATAAGACGTCCTATGATAAGCCTGCTGTCAGGAATAATGAGTCTGAGGCAGAAGGAAGTGTTTCAAAGTCCGGCAAATCAGAAGATAACTCCATAAAGAATGAAAGCAGGTCCGGATCCGCAGCTGAGACAGATGCCGGTACAGATGATGCTGTTGTTGATGAAAAAGAGATAGAAGCAGTGATGCAGGCCGTTGACCTGATCGTTGAAAAGGCTGCGGAAATACTGGGTGTAGATGTATCTGAGATCATGCAGGCCTGTGAAGACCTAGCAATTTCCACATCGGATCTTGTGATGCCGGAGAATATGAATATGCTGGCAGCCGATATAATGGGTGATGGCGGACTTGAGAGCCTGCTGACAGATCAGAACATACTGGATACGGCCGGAAATCTGAATAAGATGGCGGCAGAAGTTCTGGAGGAAGCAGGAATTGAACCGGCTGAGGCAGGAAAGCTGATGGACATTATCGCAGCCGGGACAGAAGATGCGCAGGCAATGGTGAAATCGGAAGATGTACCTGATGCCGGAAGTCCGGTTCAGGATGCAGGAGTTTCGGAGGATACGGTACCTGTTGAAAATGCTGCACTCAATGCACAGAACGATAATAATGAACCGGATGAGGGGAGCGATGCGTCAGCTGATGAAAACAGAGCATTAAAGCGTGATGACAGGTACGATGTCCGGTCTGATATCAATGTGGCAGGCAGTGCTCAGGATATGACAGCGGTACAGGAATCGGGGACGGCAGAGGCAGAAGCTTCATCAAGACCCCAGGGATATCTTAGCAATCCTGCTGAAGTGGCAGAGCAGGTTATTGAAAAGATAAAATCTCAGGTAAAGGATGACTTTTCATCCCTGGAACTGAGTCTCCATCCGGCGAGCCTCGGTAATGTGGCTATAAATTTAGTGAGCAAGTCCGGCGTGGTCACGGCACAGTTTTCGACAGAGACGGAAGCGGCAAGGGCTGCGCTTGAGAGCCAGATAATGGTGCTTAGGCAGAACCTTGAAGAACAGGGCGTAAAGATAGATGCTGTTGAAGTTACTGTTTCATCACATGCGTTTGAGCAGAATCTTGAACAGGGCAATGACGGTCAGTCTGATGCTGAGGCAAGTGAGCAGGAGAGGCTCAGACGTGCTACCAGAAAGATAGACCTGGGGGACTTTGCCGGAATCCCTGAGGATATAGATGAAGCAGATGCCGTTACCGCACAGATGATGCAGGCAGATGGCAATAAGATGGATTATAAGGTGTGATACAGGCAAAATCTTCAGGGGATGCGTGTATGCACGCAGATGCCGATGGATTTTTATCTCGTGTCGCATAAAAAAATGAAGAAATGATAATACAGTATGCTCATAAGGAGGGACAGTTATGGATATAAAAGGTCTGGTTGCACCCGTAGTGGACGGAAAAGTACAGAACAGCAATGCTTCCAGCAAGTCGCTTGCTTCGGCTTCCGAAAAGGATAAATCACAGATTGATTCTGAGGCTTTCCTTACACTGCTTGTGGCGGAAATGCAGAACCAGGATCCCCTTGCGCCTACGTCAAATACAGAGTGGATCAGCCAGTACGCGACATTCACGCAGGTATCGGAAGTACAGGCTATAGGTGACAATATGAATGCCATGAAGGCTGACAGCCTGACGGGCAAGTCTGTTATCATGAGCGTAAGGGATGATGCGGGCAATACGGATGAAGTATCCGGCGTGGTGGACTATGTGACATATGAAGAAGGCAAGGCTTATCTTTCTATCGATGGTTCACTTTATTCTATAAATGATCTGAAGACTGTTGTAAGTGACAGATATGTGGAAGCCTCGGACAGGGCTGATGATCTCATAGCTGCTATAAAGAATCTTCCGGCACCTTCCCTTATGACAAAGGATTATTTCAATGCGGCATCTGCTGTTGTGGCAGAGTATGATGATATGAATGATTTTGAAAAGGGCTTTTTAGATGAAAGCTTTGCAGACGGCATAGACCAGTATCGGAAGGCACTCCAGAAGATCATTGCTGACGAGCAGGCTAAGCAGGAGAAGCTTGCGGCAGAACAGGCAGCAGAGCAGGCGGCACCAATTCAGGAAGAAGTTCCTGTCATTGAAACGGCTGTGGATGAGGCAGCTGAGGCTGCAGATCCTGTTTCGGGAACCGGGGAAAAGACTGAGAGCAGTGAGGCAGGCACTTCAGAAAGTGAAGATGCTGTATCGGAGAGCACCGCTGCATCATCAGTGAATGAGACGGCTTCGGAAACAGCTTCAGAAACTACAGCAGCAGAGGAATCGACAGCATCAGAAACAGCTTCAGAAACTACAGCTGCAGAAGAATCGACAGCATCAGAAACAGCTTCAGAAACTACAGCTGCAGAAGAATCGACAACATCAGAGACAACACCGTCTGATGAAGAATCTGCTGAGCAGCCATAAAATCTATTTATTTGAATGATGATATAAACTTTGGGGGCAAAAGCCCGATATAATAATTGTAAGGTTTTAAGACAAAGAGGATGGTTTCTCAAGGATGAGGAACGTTCAAAAGGATTTACGGGCCCTCCTCAATATATAAAAGATGAAGGAGGACATGCCTTATGATGAGATCACTTTACTCCGGTGTTGCGGGGTTAAAAACACACCAGGTCAAGATGGACGTTATCGGTAACAACATTGCCAATGTTAATACCGTAGCATACAAATCCCAGTCCATCACTTTCTCCGAATTGATGTATCAGACCACACAGTCAGCCAGCGGCCCTAATGAGGCTACAGGAACGGCAGGTACCAATGCAAAGCAGATAGGTCTCGGTGTTCAGTCTGCGGCTATAAGCACGTCTATTACCCAGCAGGGATCTACCCAGACTACAGGTAATGCTTTCGATCTGCGTATAACGGGCAATTCTTTCTTCGTTGTTTCAGACGGATCATCAAACTACTTTACAAGAGACGGATCTTTCTATGTTGATGCTGTAGGTAACCTGGCTATGAGCTCAAACGGTTACAATGTTATGGGCTGGCTTGTAAATAATGACGGCGAGATCGTTCAGGATAATGTCAAGAAGCTTCAGATCATGTCCCCCGAGAATATGACCAGCGATCCCAAGGCTACTGAGCTTGCTACCATGACAGGTATTATCGATAAGCTTGATTCACAGGTCCTTGGTGATGGTAAAGTCATAAATCTTGCTTTTTATGACAATATGGGTTATTCATATACTGCAAGATTCAGAATGAACGGAACGGACGAAGAGGGTAACTATATCCTGAATCTTAAGGATGTCCTTGATGCAAATAATGAATCCATATTGGATAAGTTTAATGCAAAAGTCTATACAGGATCAAATGCTGCCGGCGCAAACTCATACGGAACAAAGGCTGCTTCATATTCACTCCTTGATGGGTATGATATGGCAAATCCCGGTAACGGTGAGATAAAGTATAAGGATTCAAAATGGTCTCCGGCACAGGAAATCACTTTGACACCGAATAATATTTTTAACAATTATGATCCTTCTACCGGAAAGATTTCAGATGAGAATGCCACATACAACGGTCTGTCCTATCCGGATCCCAAGGATCCGACCAAGACTATCAACTATACCAAAGCAGATGCTGCGAAGGCATATGCGGAGGCTTTCGGTTTTGATAATTACGAGGATTTCCTTTCACTGACGGTTCAGGCTAATGACACTACATCAAATCCCACTACTATCGGTTCACTGTTAAAAGCAAATCAGTATACTTATACCGATTCGGATGGAAGCACAACTGTAAATCT
>JAEEGL013221533.1_pt1 | contig 29711 bp, 26 predicted proteins | sample 9134231 | NCBI WGS metagenome assembly JAEEGL01 (sample SAMN16246548, study PRJNA631951) | gut metagenome | biome: gut microbiome; feature: rumen; material: fiber-attached | host: Bos | place: Iran: Karaj | collected 2018-10
ATAATGGCTATCAAGTTCCAATACAACAAGACATCGCTGACGAATCTTGGCAAACAGCTCAAGGTGCGCCAGAACGCCCTGCCGACCCTCAAGAACAAGGAGTCGGCCCTGCGTTCGAGCGTGCTCGAAGCCAAGACAGAAGCCGAGCGCCTCTCCGACGAATTGGAAGCCTCCCTGCAGCGCTATGACCACCTGGCCGCCCTGTGGAACGAGTTCGAACCCGGACTCATCCGCATCGTGGACGTGGACCTGGGCATCACCAAGGTGGCGGGCGTGAAGACCCCGCGCCTGGATAATATCCACTATGAGATCCAGCCGTTCAACGCCTTTGTCAAGCCCGCCTGGTATGCCGACGGCGTAGAGATCCTCAAGGAGCTCTCCCGCCTGGGCATTGAGTCCGAGATCTATGAGCAGCGCCGCCAGATCCTCGAATACAACCGCAAGAAGACAACCCAGAAGGTCAACCTCTACGAGAAGGTGCAGATTCCGGGATACAAGGAGGCCATCCGCAAGATCAAGCGCTATATGGAGGACGAAGAGAACCTCTCCAAGGCTTCATCGAAGATTGTCAAGACCCGTCACGCAGAAGAAGAGGAGGCAGGCCTATGATTGCAAAGATGACCCAATACTCCTTCATCCTCCTGCAGGCGGACAAGGAGCAGTTCCTGAGCGAGTTGCAGCAGCTGGGCGTCATGGACATCACGCGCTCCGCCAAGCCCGTGGACAGCTATTCGCAGTCGCTGCTTGGCAAGATCAACACCCTCCAGACGGACATCGACTATGCAAAAAAAGGCATGGACGACACCCTACTGGGGCTCCTGGCCGTGCGCGAGACCATCGTCCGCGAGCTGGAGGAGGCCAAACCCTGGGGCGAGTACGATGCCGCCAAGCTGGAGCCTTTTGGCGGCCTCCGCTTTTACAGCGTAGCCGCCAAGAAATACGATCCCGCCTGGGAAGAGCAATACGTCATCCAGGTGGTGGAGAAGAACGACAAGCTTGTGCGCTTCGTCATCGTGGGCGATACGGCCGGATTCCCGGTCAAGCCCCTGCCCACCCCGCAGAAGACGGCTTCCGAGCTGCAGGCCCTGCTCGATGAGCAGGACGCCAAGATCGAGAAGCATCGCCAGGACCTCGAGAGCCGGAAGAACGACATTCCGGAGCTGCAACAGCATCTTCGCAAGCTGCAGGCCGAACTCGACCGCTACCTCGCCAGCACGGCGGCCGTGCCTGCCGCCGAGAACACGATTGACACGCTCGTGGGCTTCGCCCCGACGGCGTGCGACGAGGCGGTGACTGCCTTCCTCGACCAGTCGGACGTCTTCTACCTGAAGAATGAAGCGACGCTTGAGGATAACCCGCCTATCAAGCTCAAGAACAATAAGTTCGTCAAGATGTTCGAAGTCTTGACGGACATGTACGGACGTCCCGACTACAACGAGTTTGACCCGACCCCGTATATCTCCGTCTTCTTCCTGCTCTTCTTCGCGATGTGCATGGGCGACGCCGGCTACGGCCTGCTGCTCGGAATTATCGGCATCCTGCTCCGCAAGGTGGACGGGATGAAGAGCCTCGCCCCGCTGGTCACGGTGCTCGGCATCGGTACCTTCGTCGTCGGCATCGTGATGCATACCTTCTTCGGCGTGGACATCTCCCAGCTGGCGTGGATCCCGTCCTGGCTCAAGGCCGTGATGATCACGGGCACGATTGGCGGTTTCGAGGCCCAGATGGTGCTCTCGCTGGCCATCGGTATCGTGCATCTGTGCCTGGCCATGGTCGTCAAGACCGTCTATGCCACCCGCAACAAGGGTTTCCTCGGTTCGCTGGGCACCTGGGGCTGGACGCTGCTGATCGTCGGCGGCGTGGCCATAGGCGCCCTGTCTATGGTGAGCCTGCTGCCGGCCGAGCTTGTCAAGTGGATCTTTATCGTGCTGGGCATCGTCTCAGCCCTGGGCATCTTCCTATTCAACGACATCCACCGCAGTCCGCTCAAGAATATCGGTTCCGGCCTCTGGGAGGCCTACAACACCGTAACGGGCCTGCTTGGCGATGTCCTCAGCTACCTGCGCCTTTATGCTCTCGGCCTGGCCGGCGGCATGCTCGGCAAGGCTTTCAACGACATCGCGGCGATGACCCTCGGGGACGGTTCCTTCGGCTTCGGATGGCTCACCTTCGCGATCATCCTCGTGATCGGACACGCCCTCAACCTGGCGATGTGCTGCCTCGGTGCCTTCGTGCATCCGCTCCGACTCAACTTCCTGGAGTTCTTCAAGAATTCCGGCTACGACGGCAAAGGCCGTGTTTATAAACCTCTTTCAAGCAATAACAATTAAAACATTTCATAGTATGAACGAAATTCTTGGTTACCTCGGCCTCGGCCTCATGCTTGGCCTCGCCGGTATTGGAAGCGCTTTCGGCACCACAATCGCGGGCAACGCCGCGGAAGGCGCGCTCAAGAAAGCGCCCGAAAAGTCCAGCAGCTACCTGATCCTCTCCGCCCTCCCGGCTACGCAGGGTATCTACGGCTTCGTGGGATTCTTCATGTGGTTGCTCGTCTATAAGTTTGACTTCACGGCCAACGGCCCCATCCTCTTCGGCGTGGGCCTCTCCGTCGGTCTTGTCTGCCTCTTCTCGGCCATCCGCCAGGGTCAGGTTTGCGCCAACGGTATCATTGGCATCAGCCAGGGCCACGATGTCCAGACCAACACCCTCATCTACGCCGCCCTTCCGGAGTTCTATGCGATCCTCGGCCTGGTCGGCGCCCTGATGTTGACGCTGGCTATCTAGGGGAAAATATCTTATACCGGGTTATTATTCCTTCTTGCTTATCCCGCCGGAGGGAAGGTGGCTGCTGCCAGCCGGACAGAATAATGCCCGGCTGGCAGCAGCCACCTTCCCTTTTCCGGCTTGCTATGATTTTCCGAGTTAGGCCAATTTGACAATGGCGGCGTCCCAGGCGGGGACGGTGGCGGAGGCGTAGGCGGTAGTGAAGTCCGGGAGGATCGGGCAGGCGCCGCGGAGCTCCGGCGGCAGGGAGATCCGGACGGAAGCCGGCGTGTCAGAGAAGTTGCAGACAACCAGCCAGGCTTCGTCGGCGGAGTAGCGGACAAAGGCGAAGTGGCGATGCGGATTGAAGTCGGGGGCGCCTTCGTTGCAGTACATCAGGTCCCAGGTGCCGCCCTCGGTGAAGGCCGGCCGTTTGGCAAAGGCCAGGAGTTCGCGGTAACGGGCCAGCACGCCGGCTTCTTTGGGTGCCAGTTCCGCCTCAGCGTGCAGGCTGCGGTACAGTTCGCGCAGCTCGGCCGGGTCGCTCCAGTTGAAGATCGAGGTACGCCCGTCGGCGCCTTCGACGCCATCCTCCCCCACTTCCTGGCCGAAGTAGAGCATGAAGGAGGCCGTGTTGAACAGCAGGGAGCAGGCCAGGGCGGCGTAGCTTTTCGCGGCTGCGCCGAGGAATTCCGGCGCGGCGAGCCGCTGTTCGTCATGGTTCTCCAGGAAGTTCAGCACACGCGGCTGCAGGTCGCCGAGCCACTGCCAGTTCCAGGTGATGCCGCGGGTCGATGCGCCGTGGCAGCAGATGGCACGCAGCGTGTCGTACAGACCGGACTTGTCGTAGAGCAGGTCGAAGCCCACGTCTTCCAGGTAGCGGCGGTAGTTATCTTTCTGATATACCTCCGCCACGAAGAGCAGACTCGGAAATTCGGCTTTTAAGGCCGAAATAAGGGCCTTCAAGGCTTCGGGCGGGACCAACTCCACCATATCGCAGCGGAAGCCGTCAACGCCCCGTGAGGCCCAATAACGGAGGATTTCCAGCATCTCCGCCCGCGTGTCGGGCGAAGACCAGTCATTTTTGCGCGTATCGGTCCAGTCGCCGTCGCACCAGTCATAGCGGCAGATGCGCCCCTGGTAGTCCGGCGCCACGTGGTTGGGAATGTAATCGATCAGCACGCGCATTCCGGCAGCGTGCGTCCGCGCAAGCAACGCATCGAACTCTTCGAGCCGTCGCGCCGGGTCATCCGCCAGGTAGGGGTTGACGTCCCGCCAGTCGGTGATGGCATAGGGCGATCCGGGATCCCCCTTGACGAAGTCCTTGCCTGTCGCGTGTCGCGGCACGCCCGTGTACCAAACGTAATCCACGCCCAGCGAGTGCAGATAAGCCAGGGAGGCGTCGTCCCAATCGGAGAACTTCCCCTTCCCCCACAGCCGGGGCAGCGTCTGATAAATGATTCGTTTGCTCATGCTAGAACGGATAACCGACGCCGAAGTGAATGGCGGAGCTGCCGTGGAACCAGTCGCGCGGCCTCACCCAGCGGTCGCCTTCGGCTCGCGCCGGATCACGGAGGCGGAAGCCTACGTCGAGGCGGATCAGGATGAAGTCGAGGTTCACGCGCAGGCCCAGCCCCCAGTCGGCGGCAATGCTGCGCAGGGAGAAGCGCTCACTTTCGTCAACATCTCCCCCCAGACCATCTACGACATCCTTCCGCAAGAGGGGCAGGGTCCAGACATTGCCGGCCTCGGCAAAGATGGCCCATTCCAGCTTCCAGACGGACGGGAAACGGTATTCGATGTCAGCCTCCAGCTTGAGGTCGCCGGTCTGGCTCGGAATCTTGAAGTAATCGCTCAGGGGCGCAAAACCCGGGCCCAAGGTACGTGCCTGCCAGCCGCGCATGCTGTTGGCGCCGCCGCAGTAGAACTGCTTCTCGAACGGCATGGACACGGAATTGCCGTACGCCAGGCCGGCGCCGGCCACCATGTGCAGGGCCAGGGACTGCAAGTCGCCCCAGCCGAAGCGGAACACGCGGCCCAGGTTCAACTCCGCCCGCACATACTGTTTGTAGGGCAGGCCGAAGAGCAGGTGCTGCTTCATGACACCCTCATACGTCGGCAGGACGGGATTGAGCAAGGAAATCACGTTACCGGACGCCTCCAGGCTGAGGCGCTCGTAGTGATAGGCGGTCTTGGGCACCACGTCCGCGTTGGTCGTGTGATAGAGCATGGCGCCGACGCCCGCATTGATCTGGTCCTCGAACTTATCCCACAGGTACGGGTATGTGAGCAGTTTATCCAGGAAAGTCTCGTCCACTTCGTACACCCTGACCGTGCTGACCTGGAGCGGATAAAGCTGGTAGAAGTAATTCCGGCCGATCTGCCCGTTGTAACCGAAACTGAACGAGGTCAAGATGCGCTTGTACTCCGGTCGATTCTGGTAGTTGAACGAGGTCTTGAACTCCGTGCGAGGAACGTTCTCGCCGCGCAAACGCCGGAGCGAGAGGCCGAGCAGGCGCGGGAAGCTCAACGATGCCGTCACGCCGAGTTCGGACGAGGAGATGATGGTCCTCGGGACCCACTGCCAGTTACCCGTGAAGCCCAGGTCCAGCCATTCACCGCCATGGAAAAGATTCTTGTGGTAGAGATTCAGCTGGGGCGAGAAGCCCAGCAGGGTGGAAGCGTTGGTGGAGGCCTCCAGGTTAACCTTGAAGCCCATCTGGTCCAGACCGGAGAGACGGATGTCGCAGTCCACCGTGGCGCTGTCGGTCGGACTCATCTCGACGCTGACGCTGTTGAACACCTTGAGGGCGGACAGGCGCGCATAAGTCGCATTGATCATCTGCTCATTGAAGAGCGCGCCGGGCTGGATCGTATTGAATTTCCGGAGGAGCTTCTCCCGGAACGGGATACCGGCCGGATGGATAATGTTGACCTGGCCGATATGGTATTTGACCGGATCTTTCAGGATCCGGTAATAAAGCTTCGTCGTGCCCGAAAGCGTATCCGCTTCGAACGCGTAATTATTCTTGTTGAATTCGTAGTAGCCCAGGTTGCGATAGACACCCGCGCCGCGCACGGTCTCGGCCTCCAGGGATTTCTCGGAGAGGAAGTCTCCCTCATGGACGGTAATATTGCTGCTGTCCGCGCTGAAATGCTCGGCGAATTCACCGCCGGGGACTTCATAAATGATTTCGTCGATGGGGTAACGCTTGCCGAGCCGGATCACGTATTTCACCTTGGCCATACGCTTTTTGTATTCCACCTCCGCGGTCACCCTGGACCCGTAGTAGCCCACGGTCTCAAAATGCTTCGCGATGTTGGCGCAAGAGCCCTCGATCTGCGTCGGATCAAAGACGACCGGCGCCGTGCCAATGGTTTCCCAGACTCTGTTGATACCTTCACCGCTGCCGTTCGACCAGTTGTAGATACTCATGCCCGGACTCCAGCCGAACACAAGTCCCTTCTTGGCCTGCTGCCGGATATACGGCGTCGCCTCATTGGGCGAGAGTTTCTCTCCTTCGAAGACCACTTTATTGGACAACAAGCGGTAGCTTCCCTCAGGTACCAGTTTTGTAGTACTACACGAGATAAGCCCAAGCAACGATATGACCAGCAGTAAACTACGCTTCATCTTCTTCTAAACTCAGAAAGGGTAATGGCCGTCGCGGCAGCCACGTTGAGCGATTCGGCCCCGGTACCGGCGCCCGTCTCCCGGGCGGAGCGCCCGAACGAGGGAATCAGCAGGCGGGCATCCGCCTCGGCGGCAACTTCGGGCCGGATCCCGTTCGCCTCGTTGCCCATGAGGATCAGTCCTTCGGGCACCAGGTCTTCCTGGTAAAGATTCTTCCCGTCCAGGAAGGTCCCGTACACACGCATCCCCGCTTCGCGGAAGCGGCGGGCGATATCCACCAGGTCGGCCGTCACCACGCGGACCCGGAACACCGAGCCCATCGAGGCCTGGATCACTTTGGGATTGAACAGGTCCACGCAGTCATCCGACGCGAACACAGCCTCCACGCCGAACCAATCGGCGATACGCAGGATCGTCCCCAGGTTGCCGGGATCGCGGATACCGTCCAGGCCCAGGCAAAGGCTGCGCGGCAGGGCGAGGCCTGCCGGCTCGGGACGGGCAACCACGGCCAGCACGGGAGACGGAGTGGAGAGCTGACTGATCCGCGCCATGGCAGCTTCACCGATTTCGTCGCGACGCCAGACGCGCACCACTTCGAAATCGGACAGGAGCGCCTCCTGCACCATCTTCTCCCCCTCCACGACAAAGAGCCCGTACGCGTCGCGGAATTTCTTTTCGCGAAGCGAGCGGATCTGCTTGATTTCTGCCTGTGTTATCGTCATTTTATTGTATCAAAAAACCGGATCCGCAAAGAATCCGGTTTATATAATGCGGGAAAATTGCCATTAAATTTCCTCGACAACCGGGGAGTCAGCATTGCGCATCACCGATGCGATACCGGCTTTCATCGTACGCTCGGAGGCATACATCTGGCTGGAACCAATGACCTGGCCGTTGGAGGCCTTCAGGTTGAAGAAAGGCTTGCCGTTCTTGGCTTCCTTGACTTCATAACGCTCGGCCACAGGGCCGTTCTTCTTGACAGACTCGATACCGTTCAGGCAGGCAGCCTTGGTATTGTAGCCTTCACTGGAGAGGATGACCTGGCCATTGGTGGCCTTCAGGTTGAACTGGAATTCGCCGTTCTTGCGAACAGTCACAACAAATTTACCCATGGTTGTATTGTTTTAAAGTGTTGAAAAATGTCGTTGAGGACAAATATAGCAAATTAATGAATCACTTACACCCCATTTGGAGGACTTTTTTGCGCAAAAGGTCGATAACAAAAATGTTTTGGCGCTTAACTTTATTGTTTCTTTAGTTGTATTTATGCTGTTTGCATATCATATAGTAAAAGATAGTGCATGCGAACTCTTTCCCGCGTTTTTTTGTAACTTTGCACCGGAAAAAGCCCCTGCAATGGACAATTATCAGATCAGAAAAGAGCTCTACGACGCTGCCTCCCTCTATGCCGGATTCGACCCTTCCGACGAGAGCAGCTATGCCAATAGTTACGACGCCCACGTCTATGCGGACTATATCGCCAGCGGCAAGCGCAGCCGGGACCTGGCCGTCACCCTGCCCCGCACCCTGCACGACCACTCCATCAGCGACGCGCTCTTCCGCTTCCTGAGCGCCTACAACCCGTTCGACATCGTGGGCGTGATGGGCGGCCACGCCATGAAGCGCAGCGAGGCCTTTTACCGCAAGGTCGCCCTCATCAGCAAGCGGCTCACCGAGCAGGGCAAGCTCATGGTCTCGGGCGGCGGCCCCGGCGCCATGGAGGCCACGCACTTCGGCGCCTGGATGGCCGGACGCACGGAGAAGGAGTTTGACAAGGCGCTGAAAATGCTCCAGGTCGCGGATACGTTCCGCGACAAGGGCTGGCTCTCCTCCGCCTTCCGCGTGATGGAGCGCTTCCCGCAGAAGCAATACAAGAGCCTGGGCATCCCTACCTGGCTCTACGGCCACGAGCCTTCCAGCCCCTTCGCAACGCACATTGCCAAGTATTTCGACTGCAGCATCCGCGAAGACACGATCCTGACCATTGCCGTCGGCGGCATCATCTTCACGCCCGGTTCCGCCGGCACCGTCCAGGAGATCTTCCAGGAGGCAGCCCAGGACCACTACAAGACCTGCGAGGTATCCAGCCCCATGGCTTTCATGGGCGTGGACTTCTTCACGAAGGAAATCCCCGTCTATCCCTTCCTCGTGGACATGATGGCGCGCGGCAAATACCACGACCTCCTGCTCTCCATCTCCGACGACCCCGAAGCCGTCATTCAGCAGATCCTCGCGTTCAAGAAGGAGAACGCAGTTACCGTACCCGGAAAATTCTTTAAGTAATTAAGATATGAAAATCAAATCAATAGGAGTACTTACCTCAGGCGGCGATGCACCTGGAATGAACGCCGCCATCCGTGCCGTCACCCGGGCAGCCATCTACGAAGGCTGGCGGGTTTACGGCATCTATCGCGGCTGGGAAGGCCTCATCATGGGCGACATCAAGGAGTTCACGAGCTCCAGCGTCAGCAACACCATCCAGCGCGGCGGCACCATCCTCAAGACCGCGCGCAGCGAAGAGTTCCGCAAGGCGGAAGGACGCGCCAAGGCTTTTGAGAACATCAAGAAATTCGGCCTCGACGCCCTGGTGGTCATCGGCGGCAACGGCTCCCTTGCCGGGGCGCAGATCCTCGCGAGCGAGTATGACATCCCCGTGATCGGTCTGCCGGGCACCATCGACAACGACCTCTACGGCACCGACTCCACCATCGGTTACGACACGGCCCTCAACACCATCATGGAGTGCGTGGACAAGATCCGCGACACGGCCAACAGCCACGACCGCATCTTCTTCGTCGAAGTGATGGGCCGCGACGCCGGCTTCCTGACGCAGAACAGCGCCATCGCCGCCGGTGCGGAGGCCGCCATCATTCCGGAGGACCAGACCGACATCGACCAGCTGGCCGACTTTATCGGCCGCGGCATCCGCAAGAGCAAGAACAGCAGCATCGTGCTTGTGTCCGAGAAGGACGGCGGCGCCATGCACTACGCCGAGCGCGTGCGTCAGGAGTATCCCGAGTACAACGTGAAGGTCTCCATCCTGGGCCACCTGCAGCGCGGCGGCTCCCCTACCGCCTACGACCGCATCCTGGCGAGCCGTCTGGGCGTCGCCTCCATCGAGGCGCTCAAGGAAGGTCAGCGCAACATCATGGTGGGCATCAAGAACGACCAGATCGTCTATGTCCCCTTCTCCCGCGCCATCAAGATGGACAAGCCCATCGACAAAGAGCTCATCAAAGTGCTGAGCATTTTGTCAATTTAAAAAAACTTCTTACATTTGCACCCGCAAATTGAGTTGGGGTATTAGCTCAGTTGGTAGAGCGTTAGGTTCGCAATCTAAAGGTCACGAGTTCGATCCTCGTATGCTCCACAAAAAAGAAAGTCTGGCGATCTGCCAGACTTTCTTCGTTTTCACCTAGTCTGCAAAAACCATTTCGTCGAAGAGCCAGTCGGCGTGGCCGACTTCCCGGACGACGAAGAGCAGATAGCGGATATCCAGCGAGATATTGCGGCAGTAATCCGGGTCGAAAACGAGATCACTCATCGTTCCCTCCCACACCCGGTCGAAGTTGATGCCGATCAGGTTGCCGTCGGCGTTGATCACCGGACTGCCGGAATTGCCGCCGGAAGTATGGTTGGTGGCCAGGAAGCAGACCGGCTGGTCATCGTGTCCTCCTTCGGCATAGATATCGCGCAGCACCTGCGGGTTGTTGTAGTCGAAGATGTCCGGGTTATCCTTCTCCATAATGCCCTTGAGCGTGGACACGGGCGCGTAGTAGATCGCATCCGAAGGCGAATAGCCCGCCACATGGCCATAAGCGACGCGCAGGGTCAGGTTGGCGTCAGGATAGAAAGCCTTGCCCGGCTCGAAGGCCATCTGGCCGCGCATGTAGTCGCGGTAGGCCAGGCGGATCTCCCGGTCCAGCCGGGCAATCACGGGCTGCAGGTCCTGCCGGTACCACTGGTAGAAGGCGTCGTACAGCGCGAAGGCCGGGTCGGCCGTGACGGCGGGCAGGTCGTCCGGCGTCAGCGCCCGGACGCGCGCCGGATCAGTAAAGAGCGACTGCGCATAGAGCGCGTCGCGCCAGGCCGCCGCACTGCCGTAGGCGGAGATCTGCTGCCGGAAATATTCCGGCTTATAGCCGGCTTCCATGTGCTTATCGAAGGCATCCAGCATCGCAACGAAGATCTCCTCGTCAATGGGCTGGTAATAATCCTTAAAGAAGGCATCCGCGATCCCCGCCACCGCTCGCCCGGCGTCCAGGGCGGACTTGACATTGTTCGCCAGCTGAAGCAGCTCCACGGTACGGACCGTCTCGGTATAGTACTCATAGGCCCGATAGACCGGGTTGCGCTGCGCGTACAGGGCGTGCAGGCGCTCCGGCAGGCCGGCATAAGGCGTACCCGCGGCCCACGCGGAGAAGCGGCGCTCGTAGTCCTCCTTGGCAGCAACCGTGCCCAACCGGGCGATGCCCTTCGCCTCACCCTGCCACTTCTTCCAGGCATTGGAGACGTTGGCGTTCTTGGACGAATACTGGATACGGACCGCCTGGTCCTGCGCCATGTACTTCTTCTGGATGTCGAGGCGCAGGGTGCGCAGGGCGATCTTCTCCGGATCGGACACCTCGCCCACGTAGCGCACCTCGTCGGAACTCACGTATTCCTTCGTGCTGCCCGGGCAGCCGTAAACGAAGGTGAAGTCCCCCTCCTGCACGCCGGCGCGTGAAATCGTAAAGAAACGCTTCGGCGTATAAGGCACGTTATCGACCGAATAATCAGCCGGTTCATTATTCTTATCTGCATAAATACGGAAGATGGAGAAATCTCCCGTGTGGCGGGGCCACATCCAGTTGTCGGTGTCGCCGCCGAACTTACCGATCGACGAAGGCGGGGCGCCCACCAGACGCACGTCCCGATAGACCTTGTACACGAAGAGGAAATACTGGTTGGCATAGTAGAGCGCCTCCACGCTGGCACGGATCCCCTTGGACGGATCCGCCACCTGCCTGATGATCGCATTGCCGTTGGCCCTGACCAGCGAGTCGCGCTGCGCTTCGTCCATCGTCGGCTCGTAGCCCTTCAGCACCACATCCGTAACCTCCTGCATCCGCTCCAGGAAGCTGACGGTCAGCCCCGGATTGGGAAGCTCCTCGCTGCGGGACAGAGCCCAGAAGCCGTCCTTGAGGTAGTCGTGCTCCACACTGCTGTGCTGCTGGATCTGGCTGTAGCCGCAATGATGGTTGGTAAAAAGCAGACCGTTCCGGGAGACCACTTCGCCCGTGCAGCCGGAACCAAACAGCACCACGGCATCCTTGAGCGACGCCTGGTTGACGCTGTACACATCCTCCGCCGTGAGGCGGAAACCATGGGCCTGCATGTCATCAATGCGCTGGGTGATCAGCACCGGCAGCCACATCCCTTCATCAGCCCGCAGGGGCTGGAAAGCGGCCGCCAGGGAGAGCGCCGCCAGTATTACGTATTTCTTCATATGATATCAGTTATCTGCCTCTCCTTCAGGGAGAGGCTTCTTCGGATTCTTCGGAACGCCCAGTTTGATCAGCTGGTGGGCGGAGGTCAGGATGGACTGGCCCGAATCATTGATCTTGGCCGACATCGCGTCGTACTGCTTCATCGCGTCGCGGAGCTTATCGCCCATGGTCGCATGGGCCTTGGAGAAGTCGTACACGCGGTCGATCATGTTCTGCGCCGCCTTGATGATCTTCTCCTGGTTGCGCGCCTGGTCGTAGTTGGTCCAGGCGATGCGGATCATCCGCAGGAAGGGCATCAGCGTCTCTTCCGTCGCGATCAGCACACCCTGGCTGTACGCCTCGTTGAAGAGGTTCGGCGCCAGCGACTTGGCGAGCTGGAGCGAGCCGTAGTTCGGCACGAACATCACCACGTAGTCCAGGGACTTGTAGCCCTCGCGGATGTAGTGCGGATAGCGTTTGCCGGAGAGGTCCTTGATCTGCGTGCGGATGGCCTGCAGGTTGCGCTGCGCGGCCTCCTCCTTGGCGGCCGGATCCTCCGCCGCGAACCAGTCGGAGTAGGCGTCCAGCGACACCTTGGCGTCGATGATGACTTCGGTCTTGTCGGGATAGTGCAGGATGTAGTCGGGCCGCATGCGCTTGCTGCTGTCCTCGTTGAGCACAGTCTGCCCGAGGGCATCGCGCAACGTCTCCTCGCGGTCGAAGTCACGCCCCTCCACCATGCCTTCGTTCACCAGCATATTATAGAGAATGACTTCCCCCCAGCCGCCGGCCGTCTTGTTCTGGCCCTTGAGAGCGGAGGCCAGGTTGTCGGCCTTGGCACCGATACTCGAGGTCTGGTGCTGCAGGTTCTTGACCGCCTGCTCCATCGCCTCCTTCATCTGCGCGGTCCCTTCGGTCTGGGACTTCCGCTGGGCAACGAACGCCTCCTGCATGGCCTTCAGGTCCTTGCCGAGACTGCCGGAGATGGTCTGAAAGGTCTCTTCCGCCTTCTTGGAGATGGCTTCCTCGCGCTGCTTGAGCAGCTTCTCCGTCTCGGCCGTCATCTGACTACGGATGCCTTCCATCTGCTGTTTGAGCGCCGCGTCCTGCGTCTCACGCAAAAGCTGCAGGGCCTTCTCGTTCGCCTCGGCGTCGCTGCGGCGAAGTGCCTGGGCCGTACGGACTTCCGCATCCTTGCGGATGATCACCATGACGAGCACGGCGATGACCAGCACCGCCACCCCGAGAAGAACATAGAGAATTGTTGCGTTCATTCCTCAAAATAATTTGGATGCAATTTACAAAAAAATTTCCTAACTTGTGGGAAATTTGCCCGCATGAAAACATCCACCCGCAACTTCGGCCTCCTGTTCGTCCTGCTGTCCGTGTTCGAGATCGCCACGCTCAGCCTGGGCGTCACGTCCATCCACCCGTGGATAAAGCCGTTGCTCATCCCCACCCTCGCCGCAGCCGCCCTGTGCGCACTGCTGCCGGAGCACCGGGGCTGGCGGACGGTCGTGCTGGCAGTCGGCATGGCCCTGCACACGGCAGGCGATATCCTGCTGCTCTTCGACAGCCGTGGCTTCGGCTGGTTTGCCGCAGGCATCGCGGCCTTCCTGCTCGGGCACTTCTGCTATATCGCCGTGCTGGCCGGCATCCACGACAAGCTGCACGGCTGGAAAGAGCGTCTCCTTTGGGCGGGCCCCGTCGCGCTCGCGCCGGTGCTGATTGCGTCTTGTTTTGACGTGAACGGCGTACTGCGGGGCATCCTGGTCGTCTATACCGCGACGCTCCTCTACCTGACCGCCTGCGGCGGACTGTGGATTGTCCGCAAGCGCAAGTACGGCTGGCGCGTCCTGGCCGGCGGCCTGCTGTTCGTCGCATCCGACAGCATCCTCGCCCTGCACGCCTTCAACGGGATTGACTTCCCGCTGCGCCATGCTCTCGTGATGGGCACCTACCTGATTGCCGAGTGGCTCCTGGTCAGCGCCATGGTAAAAGATCGCCTGCAATCCGGAAAAGCGTAATGAAAAGGATCCTCTTTGTCTGCCACGGCAATATCTGCCGCAGCCCCATGGCGGAGTTCATCCTGAAAGCCCTGGTCCGGGCCCGTGGTCTCGAAGACCAGTATTATATTGAATCGGCAGCCGTCTCGACAGAAGAGATCGGCAACGGCATCTATCCGCCTGCCAAACGCTGCCTGACGCAGCACGGCGTGCCCTTCGACAGTGCCAAGTGCGCCCGCCAGATTACCGCCGCGGACTACGGCCGTTTTGACCGCATCATCTGCATGGACAGTTCCAACCTGCGCTGGATCGACCGCATCCTCCCGGGCGACCCCGAGCACAAGATCCACCTGATGATGTCCTATGCGGGCAAGCACCGCGACGTCGCTGACCCGTGGTACACCGGCGATTTCGAAACCACCTTCCAGGATCTGCTGGAAGGCTGTGAAGCCATGCTAAAAAACCAATCATATTAACCAAATCAGTTAGTGTATTTCCAAGAAATGAAGAGAATCATCAAAATCGCCTTCTGGTCCCTGCTGGGACTGATCGTTGTCTTTGTGGTAGGAGCCTGCTTCCTGTTCGGGCCGCTGGCCATGGGGGCCCTGTCCGTCCAGAAACTGGACGAAGGCCTCTACTACATGGAATATAAAGGAGACGACGGTTTTGACGAGCTGTTGGCCAACGGCGGCGTGCGCGACGCCGGCGAGTTGGCGACGCACATCATGTCATTCCTCTCGAAAGGCTACTTCCAGACCCCGGCGGTGGCACCCGACTCCATCGCCTTCGGCTGCTCCGCGATCACGGCGCGCACGCCGGAGGACGGCGTCCTGATGGGGCGCAACTTCGACTTCCCGTCCGCGACGGGCATCATCCTGCACACGATACCCAAGATCGGTTACGAGACCATCACCACCTTCAATACGGACTTCTTCGGGTTCGGCGAAGGCTGGCTGCCGGAAGGCTTCGCCAACCAGTACATGGCGCTCAGCGGACTCTTCTGCGCCCTGGACGGCATCAACGAGAAGGGGCTTGCCATCGCCGACCTGATGGCTGGCGACGATGAACAGACGCACCAGGACTCAGGCAAGATTGCCCTCACCACCACCACGGCCATCAGCTACCTGCTGAAGAATGCCGCCTCCGTGGACGAAGCGCTGGAGCACCTCCAGCGCATCGACATGCACTCCGATATCGGTGCGGCGCACCACTATGCCATTTCCGACGCCTCCGGCCGGAGCGTCGTGGTCGAATACGTGGATGGCAAAATGGTCGTCGTTGAGTCGCCGGCCGTCACCAACCACTACCTCTGCGCAGCGAAGCACAACGTCGGCCTCGTCCCGGGCGACCATCGCTACGACCAGCTGCGCGAGCTGCTTGCCAAAGACGGCAGCATGATGGACTGGGGGCAGCTGGAAAATGCGATCTTCTCCGTCTCCCAGCCCGAACAGGAAGGCTTCCTCGGCACGGCCTGGACCATCGTGTTTGACCTGACGCACCCTTCCGTCACGTACTACTCCCGGCGGCATTTCGAGGAGCCCTTCTACTTCTCCCTCAAGCATCGCAACTAACCCCAACGACATACAACCATGTGGTCTCTTTTTAAGAAGAACGGCACCCGCATCGACCTGAATGACTATACGCTTTCCGGCGGTGGCAAGCTCGGCGAGAGCTACGTTCACCGGACCAACCCCTACCTGAACGGAAAAGAAAAAGAAGCCGTGGCGCGCTTCATCGACCTGAGCAATTTCTGCACGGGCAGCCCGCTCTTTGACCTGGGCGTCCTAATGGTACATACCTGCTGGCTGCAGGAAGAGCAGGAGCGGGAGCTCTACCACATCGGCCTCGACACGTCGAAGGCCTTCTGGAAAGCCTTCGTACCCGCTTATTTCGGCTCCGACGCCTCCCTGGAGGAAGTGGAGGCACAGCTGCGTCCCTACGCCCTGCTGCGCGTGCTCGTCGTCGAGCGCATCATCGGCGCCCCGCACCTGGAGATCCGCCCGGAGCTCCACAAGATGATCGGGCTGTAGCGGCGCCTGCGCATCATCGGTTCCGGACAGACTGGAACAGATACAGGATCGGGAAGATCTCCAGACGCCCGACCAGCATTTCGATCATGCTGGAGGCTTTGAGGATAACCGGGAAGGACGCGTAGTTCGCCATGGATCCCACCGAGCCGAAACCGGGTCCCACATTGCCGACACAAGCAACCGAAGCCGTGACGCCCGTGGTGAAATCCAGGCCAAAGGCGATGTTGACGGCCGCGAAGAGCACCACGACCAGCAGGTAGCAGAAGATGTATCCGTAGGCGTCGTTCACCTGCTCGTCCGGACGGATCCGCCCGTCCACCCGGACGAAATGGATGGCGTGGGGCGACACGGCCTGGGTCACCTTCTGCTGGATGCCCTTGGTCGCCAGGATCGCACGGTCAATCTTGATACCGCCGGAAGTGGACCCGGAGCACCCGCAGATCAACGAACAGATAATCAACACCGCCATGCTGAGCGACGGCCACACCGTGGTGTCCTCCGTGGCGAAGCCCGTGGTCGTAGAAATGGATACCACCTGGAAGGAGGCGTCCCGGAAGGCCGACCAGAAAGAACTGTAGTTCCCCCGGGACAGCAGGTCCGCCGTCACGACGACGATGGCGACACCTACCAGCGAGACGAAGACCTTGATGGTCTCGGATTTCCAGAGATAACGGGTCCGGCCCCGGAGTAAAGCCAGGAACAGGATGCCGAAGTGGACGCCGGCAGCGAGCATGGCGACGGTCAGCACGACTTCCGCCGCCGGATTGTCATAGGATGCGATGCTGGCATTCCGGGGAGAGAACCCGCAGGTACTGCAGGCCGACATGGCGTTGGCAGCGGCATCGAACCACCCCATGCCCGTCACGCGCAACAGGAAGAAAGTCACAAGCGTCAGCGCAACGTAGGTGATCAGCGTCCTGTTGACAAAACGGCCCGTCCCCTCTCCCGAAAAGGGCTCCCGGGCCATGGCGGAGATCTCGGCGCCGGACAGCGTCGATTTATCCGCTATGCCCGTCATCATCGAAAAGAGCGTGACGATTCCCACACCGCCGACCCAGGCCGTCGAGATGCGCCAGAACTGCAATCCGCGCGGGAGCGCTTCGACATCATTCAAGATGGAGGCGCCGGTCGTCGTGAAGCCGGAGACGCTCTCGAAAATGGCGTTGATCGGCGTGAATTCCCGCCCGTAGAACAGGAATGGCAGCATCCCGAAAAGACAGGCCAACGCCCAGGCGCCGACCACGATACAGTTCCCCTCCCGGAAGCTGAGCCGATGGAATCCCTTCCGGACAAAGATCAGCGGATAGGAACCAACCAGGATGGTCAGGATGGTCGCGTGCAGCAGGGGCATCCGGCTTTCATCCCCGGGTGTCAACCAGGCGACCGTGACCGACACGGCCATCAAGGCCGCCACAGACAGGAGCGAGATGCCGATAAACCAGGTGATGACTTTCCAATTCATACCATTCGTCACTTTGACGGCGCAAAGATATTTCCGCAAAATTCATTTACCAATACAATTATTTTTATCTTTGCATTGATAAAATCAATGGGATGACACTCCAACAGTTGCGATATATCGTTGCCATAGACGATTACAGGCATTTCGGCAAGGCAGCCGAAGCCTGCGGCCTGACCCAGTCCACCCTGAGCCTGATGGTCAAAAAATTGGAAGAAGAGCTGGACGTGCGGATCTTTGACCGCGACTCCCACCCCGTCGCTCCGACGGGAATCGGGCGCAAGATCATCGAACGCGCGCGGATCGTTCTATACAACGCGGACCAAATCGCGGAGATGACCCGCTCGGAGAAAGAGATACTTTCCGGACCGCTCCGCATCGCCCTTATCTCGACGGTCGCTTCCGTGCTGGTCCCCGGTCTGTTCAAGTACATCGGCACGCAATTCCCGGCCATTTCCCTGCAAACCGAGGAGATGCTCACCAGCACCGTGAAGGAAAAACTGCGCAAAGCCGAAGCGGACATGGGCCTGCTGGCCGGGCCGGTCGACGACACAGACCTGCTGGAAATCCCGCTCTACCACGAAAGGTTCCTGGCCTATGTATCACCGCAGAACCCGGCCTATGCCCAGGAGAGCATCCGTTACGAAACGGTATTCAATCAGCCCGTCTGGATCATCCGGGACGGTCTCCGGCAGTTGGACCCCGCGGAGCTGGGGCATGGCGAAAAACTCACTTACGAACGCTTCTTCGAGGGAGGCCGCGTGGGCACGCTGATCCAGGTCGTGAACGACAACGGCGGCCTGACCATCATCCCGGAGACGCACAGCAAGCTGATTATGTTCAGCCAGCAGACATGCATCCGGCCCATCGTGGATCCCGTCCCCAGCAGGACCATTTCCCTGGTCGTCCGCACCGACTACATCCACGAAGCCAAGATGAACGCCGTCGTAGATGCAATCAAAAGCATCATCCCCGGCAGCATGCTTGACAACGTGGTCCGGAAAGGGCCCCTGACCCTGTAGAAGGGAGTATTATTCGCTGTAGTTGTGGTCGACCGTGACCATGACGGTCTTGTCCGGAATCAAGGCGGAGAGTTCCTGCGTCAACTGGACGCAGAATGCCTGATTATCATGGACCGAGACGTCCGGGACGACGTCCACGGTCACCAGATTTTCCTTCTCAGAACAGTAGAACCCGTGCACCTGGACGATCTCCTTGTGCGCGGCCAGGGTGCGCGTGACTAAAGTCTGCAGTTCTTTGCGCTGATTCTCGCCCGTAGCCACGGCATAGACGCCCACGGTCATCACGATGCCGTGCTTCACATACATCTCAATGGAGATCTTGCGGCTCAGGCCGTGAATCTCCTGGGCATTCAGCGTGTCGTCCACCGCCACGTGCAGGGAGCCGATCATCACGTCCGGGCCATAGTTGTGCAGGACGATATCGTACACGCCGTGCACTTCGTCAAAGGCCATAACCTCTTTCTTGATGTCCGCCACCAGCTCCGGCGGAACCCGGGCGCCCAGCAGTTCGCCGACCGGCGAGGACAGCATTTCGATACCGGCCTTGATGATGAACGCGGAGATGAGCACGCCCAGGATACCGTCCAGCGACACGCCCCAGAGCAGCATCACGCCGGCGGAGATGAGCGTAGCCACCGTGATGATGGCGTCGAAGAGCGCGTCCGAGCCGGAGGCAATCAGCGCGTCGCTCTTCAGCTTTTCGCCCTGCTTCTTCACGAACCAGCCCAGCAGGAGCTTGACCACGATGGCCACGATGATGACGATCAGCGTGATCGGCGTGTAGGTCGGTTCCGTCGGATGAATGATCTTCTTACCCGACTCGGCAAGCGAGGTTACGCCTGCGGAGATCACGATGACGGCAATGATGATGGCGCTGAAATATTCCACCCGGCCATGACCGTAGGGGTGTTCCCGGTCAGCCGGTTTCTGCGAAAGTTTGGTACCGATGATGGTGATGACGCTGGACAGCGCGTCACTAAGATTGTTGACGGCGTCCATCACAATGGCGATACTGCTCGCCAGCAGGCCGACCAGGGCCTTGAACGCAGCCAGCAGGACGTTGGCAATGATGCCGACGACACTGGTCCGGATAATCTCTGCACTACGGTTCATGACAGAAGGATCTTTGTGACAAAGATAGCATTTTTTGCATATGCTTGTCACAAAGATCCTTCGGATGAAGGGCCGGCCTAATGCAGGACCGAGGCGGGCTTCTTCAGCGCACGCTCCGCCAGGCGAGCGGCCCAGAGGGCGATGGGGACGGTCAGCACCAGGACGACGACCAGCAGCGGGATATTGTTGATCACAGGGATCATCAACTGGTCATAGCCGGCAGGCATCTCCTCGACGGCCGCGGCGAGCGAGCCCTCCGTGTCGGTCCACCAGTGGGCCGTATAGGCGAAGAAGGAGAAAGCGAACGGCAGGAAGCTCCGGCGGACGCCCTTCAGGGTATGGTAGCCGGTGAAGTAGCGGATGATCTCCGAGAGCGCCGTCAGCACAACCAGCCCGATAACCAGTGCGATGTCCGCCTCGCCGGAGAGCAGCAGCATGACCAGCAGGAACCCGTTCAGGATCGTCGCTGCACCGAAACCGATGAGTTTCGAGCAGGTGTTGAGATAGATCATCGCAAACAGGAGGGGCAACAGGGCTCCGACATAAGCGTAGCACGCGGGATGGATCAATCCCGTGCAGGATCCAAGAACAAACGTGGCCAGGTAAGCGAGGCCCATCAGAATCAAGCTGAGTACTTTTTTCATAAACCTATTATTTAAAAACTATATATCAATTTCAACCACACTTCGCTGTTTCGGGCATAAGTGGTAAACATCCCGCCCTTGGCATAGAAGTAATCATAGCCCAGGATGGCGTGGAGCTGGTCCGTGGCGGCCCAGTCGGCGCTGAGCCGGTTGAACACGCCCAGGTCCCGCACGTCGGCGTAGGCGAAGGTCGAGAGCGTCAGGGCGTTGTTCAGCAGCGCCTTGGAGACGCGCAGCGTCGCCAGCGACTGGTGCTCCCCCGCCCCGAAGGTCTGGTTGTACTGGACCGAGAGGTTCCAGTCGGCACCCGGATACCAGTCCACCCCCGCCAGGGCGTTCCCCTGATGGGCGCCCTGGTCGCCGATATTGTCCGCAATCTCCCCGCGGAAGACAAAGCTCCCGAAGGGCACGGACAGGTCGCCGCCGATCACGGTCAGGCGGTGGTAGCCCAGGTGGTCTCCGACCAGCTCGGGCATCTTGCTCCAGGTGCGCAGGGCCATCAGCGAGAAGTCCACGCCGCCGAGGAAGCAACTGAAGCGGGCGCCGAATTCCATATTGGCGATCTTCGCCTCGGGGCGAACCTCCGGCGGGAGGGCGCCCACCGACCAGGGATTGGCCGGATCCGTGGGAAGCTTAAAGAACTCCGCCACGGGCACGGCCACCACTTCCAGGTTCCAGGCATCGTGCAGGTAACGCACGCGCAGCGCGCCCACCGGGACGCGGATGTCATCATAGTCCTGCGCCAGGAATTCCGTATAATCCATCGGAGAGATGAGGTCGGTCACGCGCAGGCCGTCCGCCACGCCCCAGGAGATGATCTGCTTGCCAGCCCGGATGTCCCAGTGGGGGTTCCCCCAATAGGCATACGCTTCGCGCAGCTGGAAGCCGGACATGTCCTTGAGCAGGGCGTTGTAAACCAGGTTCGCGGACAGGAAGACACCCCCGCCCTGCTTTTCCAGACGGAGTTCCCCGCGGGCGCGGGTCCGGGACGACATCCAGTCACCCGGCGCAGCCGTGCGGATGGCGTGGTACGTGTCCACGAAGCCCTTCACGGACACTTCGAGCCCGTCCTGCGCCGGGAGACGGCCGGCCGCGCAGAGCAGGGCCGCCGTCCCCAACAACAAGATTTTCAGGTTTTTACTCATATTCCTTTCTCGAGCTTCGCCACGGTGAACAGGCTCTTGTCCACGGGGATGTCATACTTCGGCTCGGAGACGGCGATCTGCGTGCTGTGGCCGCTCTGGACATTCTTCATTTCCATCTTCATGACCGTCCAGAAGCCATCGACCTGCTTGAGTTCCTGCACGGTCATCACGCGGTGCAGCTTGTCCAGCTTGTCGTAGAACTCCACATAAACCGCCGTGACGCAGTCCTGGCGGATCCAGCTGAGCTTGCGGCTGTAGATCTCGCGGCTGTCAACCGGGACGGATTCCACGACCCAGCATTTGTGGCCGTCGCGCTGCTCCTCGCGCAGCAGCGTGTGCTTGTCCTCATCCACGCCGCGACCGCCCATGTCGTCATAGGTAAAGTCGGTCCCCATGAAGAAGTCCGTCTTGGACGAGGAGCCGCTGATGCGACGCGTCTTCTTCATGGCCGGCAGGTAGAGCCACTTGTCGTCCTCCTTCCCCGTCTGGTCATAGTCCCAGGTCAGGAAGCCGGTTCCCTTCACGTCGCCCGGATAGGTGAAGAACATGATCTTCTTGGTGTCCTTCCCCTCATCCATGGCCCAGGAGACCATCTTGCGCTCGCGCTTGTCTCCGTTCTTCTTCACCAGGGTGAGTTGCATTTCCGCGTAGCGGGTATTTCCGTCCGGACGGTTCTTGACCCGTTCGACGATCTCGCGCCCGGTCTGGGCGTTCGTAGATGCGGCCGAGAGCAACAGGGCCGCCATCAGGATAACGGTTCTTTTCATAACAATGCTATTTTTCTTTTCCATACACTTTGAATTTCTTCACCAGCAGCGGCGTGATGAACAGGTCGGCGAGCAGGGCCGACAGGATGCCGATGACCGCCAGGATACCGAAGTTGACACACATGGCGCACGCGGAAGTCGCAAAGCAGGCGAACACCGCGGAGGTGATGATGGAGGTCGTCACGATGGCCACGCCCACGACCCGGAAAGTCCGTCGGATGGCGTCAGCGTAGTTCTGCGAGCGGTCAAACTCGAGCTTGGAATGGTTGAAGAAGTGGATGGTATCGTCCACAGCCATACCCAGCATCATCGGGATAAGCGTAGCGGTCATCATGTCCAGCGGGATGCCGGCCCAGCCCATGAAGCCGCCCACGAAGATGGCCGGCATCAGGTTCGGGATGAGGCCGATCAGGCCGACGCGCACGCTCTGGAAAGCAATCATCAGCAACAGGCCGATAATCAGCACGGAAATGAGGAAGGACTGCATCTGGCCCCGGACCAGATATTGCATCATCGCCGTGTACTGCGGGATGTTGCCCACAGCGGTCACGGTCACGCCCGGGAACAGCTCGGCCGTCCGCGCCATGATGTCGGCCAGCTCGCGTTCCACCTCGGCCGAGTTGAAATCGGAAATCTCCACCATCAGGCGCAGCCGCTTGTAGCCGTAGTCCATCCAGTACTCCGTTTCGGAGCCACCGGCGTTCTCATAGAGCATGAGCATCTGGGCTACTTCCTCTTCCGTCTCGGGGATGCGATAGTACGCGGCGTCGCCCCCGTTGAGCGTCTGATTCAAGTCCTTGAGAATGTCCAGGATGGAATTGGTCCGCTTGGTCAGCGAATAATCCCCCACCAGCGCTTCCAGCTGCTCCAGTTTGCGCAGGTTCTCCGGCTGCTTGGCCTCGTCCTCGTCGGCGAATTCCATCACCAGGTCGTAGGAATACAGGGCGCCCAGCTCGCTGCGGCCCACCGTCAGGACGTCCTGGACATACGGCACCTTGATGCCCATCGTCTTCTCGATGTCGAAAGCCGGTTCGATCTTCCACAGGCCGACCCCGAAGCCCACGCACGCCACGACGAACACCGCCACGATGGCCTTCGAATGCTTGAACGTGAAATCGTTCAGGCGCTCCATCGCACGGCTCAGGCGCGTGCCGCCTTCGCCGTCGATGCCGGGCTTAGGTGCCCGGTTCTTGCCGAACGAGAGCAGCACGGGCGCGATCAGCAGCGTGGTGAGAAGCACAAACAGCACCGTCATCGAGCTCATCATGCCGACGCACTTCATCGGGCGAATGGGAATAACCATGAAGGAGAGCAGCGAGATGACGGTCGTCAAACCGCAGAACACCACGGACCAGCCGATCTCGCTGACCGTCTCGACGACCGCCTGCTTCCGCTGTCCGTGCGCTCGCATGCACTGCCGGAAATACGCAAAAATATGGATGTTGTACGCGATCGAGACCGCGAAGGCCAGAATGGCCGGGATCATCAGCACCGTACTGTCCACGTACATTTGCGTGTAGCCGGCGATGCCGAAGGTCATGGCCACGCCGCCCAGCACGGACAGCAGCGGACAGACGATGCCCCGCAGGGAGCGGGTCATCAGGAGCATAACCAGGATGCAGATGATGGCGGCGATCATCACGAGCCGGCCCATTTCCTCTCCGATATAGACCGTCTTCTGCTGCGTCACGTACGGCATGCCGGTCGCGAGCGGATGCAGGGAAGCATATTTCTCCTTCGCGATGATCCGGGAGACTTCCTCGCCGGTCACGATGTCCGGCGAGACGTTGCTTGTGGCCTTCCACTCCTCCTCAGAGGGGAAAGCGCGCAGCTTCACCAGCGTCCAGGCGTTCCGAGCGTCCTGCGAGACGAGTTTCTTCGCCACCTGCGGCTTGCTGTAGGCCAGGGCGCGGATCTGCGCCATCTCCGGCGAGCCGGTCTCCGGGATCTCATCCGGGACAATCTGGACGATCTCCATGCCGTCCTCGGTGCCCAGCATGAACTCCAGGTCTACCAGCGAGGTAATCTTGTCTCCGTACGAGAGCGAATCCAGCAACTCGTTGCCCAGCTCGCGAAGCAGCGAGAGGTTCTCTTTCGTGAAATGGTCGTCGCACTCGGTGAGGATGCCGACGAAATAATCGTTGCCGAAGTTTTCCTTGAACTCATTGGTTTTCACCAGCATCGGATCTCCCTCGATAAAATAGTCGTCGAAGGAGGTCTGCTGGACCATTTTGGACATGCCCTTGAAGGCAACAAACAGGAGGACGGCGAATAGGGCGATGACCACCCAGCGCCATCTCAGCAGGAAGGCCGCATACCTTCCGAAGAATTGATTGATTCTGTGCGATTTCATTTTATAAGGTAATAGTGAACATTGTTTCAATTTGTTCTGCAATAAAAAACGGCCGCCTTCTTGGCGACCGTTAAATTTTCATCATCTTTTTCCATCCGATCAGTTCGAATTGTATGTATTCCGACAAGGCCGATCGGGTTTGCTCCTCCGGCAAGTCGTGCATCAGGATTTCTTCCAGCAGGGTGAACATCCAGACATTGTTCAGGTGGACGAAGAACTCCGACACATCGACGTTCATCTCGGGATGCTTCGCCTTCATCGCCCGGAACCATTCCAGCACCAGGGCAGTGGCCTTGTTGACATAGTACTCCTTAAATCCCTCCAGGGAGGATCCCTGCGACTTAAAGAGCAACAGCTTCAGCGAATTCCGGTGCCGGCGGATGAGCCCCATGTACTCCTCCAGCGACGCTTCGGCATAGTTGTCGGCCTGGATCGTGGCGATGTCGTAGCCGGCATGGCCGTGCCGCTCATCCAGCAGCCCCTCCAGCGCATCCGTCGCCGGTTTGAGCAATTGGCTGAACAGCTCGTCCTTCGAAGCGTAATAATGATAGAGGTTGCTCAGGCCGACACCGGCTTCCCGCGCGATGTCGCGGGTCGTCGTGTCCCTGTAGCCATGCTGCAGGAACAGCTTCTTAGACACAGAAAGAATCCGCTTGCGGGTGTCTGGCTTAAGTGTTTGCATGTCGAACGATGTTCTCTTTTCGGCTGCAAAGGTAAGTCCTTTCCCGCTAAGCGGCAATCCTCATTTATAGCGATTTCTCGCGGGTGTTACTTCACCGGCTGGCCCAGTGCGGAAGCCTCGGCGTCGGAGGCATCGAGCTTGAATACCATGAAGTTGGGGCTCTCCTGGGTGCAAGGCGTCCAGTCGCCGCCGTCCGGGCCGTTGGGGTCGCTGTACTTGGCGAAGTTGGTCCAGGCCGTCAGCATCTTCTCGGAGAGATCCCAGTCACCCTGGGTCCAGGGGCGCCAGCAGTGCTGGAGCGACTTGAACACAAACCACAGGTCGGAGGAGTGGAACGCGCCCTGCAGACGGTCCTCGGGGTGGGAACCGTCGTCCGGCAGCGGACGTGCGAACTCATAGGCCCAGGCCTTGTTGCCCTTCGCTTCGCGGTCCTGGCAGAAAGCCACGATGCCGGCGGACATGTCGCCCATGTCGTTCATCGTGTAGCCGATCATGTACGGGACATCGGAGAGCGAGCCGTCGGCGGCCGCGTCGTCAAACACCTCGACGGACACGTGACCGTCGATGATCGGGGTGATGGTGATGCCAGGCTTGCCCGTAGCGGAAGTATAGAGGGCGGAAGCGGCATGGACGGCGTCCGTAGCCGCAGCGCGCATTTTCTTCAGATCGGTCAGACCGGCCCAGTCCATGACGGCTTTGCCTTCGGCTTCAGCCTCCTGGAGCGTCTGGCCGCCGAACATCATCTTGATCATGGACGGGGGGACGGCCGGGCCGCCGGCCAGGGTGAAGCTCTGGTTCTTGATCACGTTCAAGCCGTTGGCGCTCATGATCACCGCCTTGTGGAAGTACGGCTTGGCCAGCGGCGAGGCGCAGAGCGTGCGGACGCTGCCGCCGCCGGCGCTCTGGCCGAAGATCATCACATTGTCCGGATCGCCGCCGAACTGGGCGATGTTCTTCTTCACCCACTTCAGGGACTCGATCTGGTCCAGGATACCGTAGTTGCCGGACACGCCGTCCGGACTCTCGGCAGAGAGCTCGGGATGCGCCATGAAGCCGAAAATGCCGAGGCGGTAGTTGATGGACACCAGGACAACGTCCTTGGCAGCCCACTCCTGCGCGTCGAACTCAGGCTCGGTGCCCCACCCTTCGCGGTAGCCGCCACCGTGGATCCACACGGCCACGGGAGCCTTGCGGTCCACCTGGCCCGGGTACTTGGTCCAGACATTCAGATACAGACAGTCCTCGCTGCACTGCTTCTCGTCGCCATAGCCCCACTCCGTGAAATAGTTACCCGGATAGTGGACGGCCTGGTAGCTCGGGTGGCCGAATTCGTCGGCCTGCAGGACACCCTCCCAGGGCTGCACCGGCTGCGGCGCTTTCCAACGCAGGTCGCCAATCGGCGGAGCGGCGTAAGGGATCCCCTTATAGACGAAGACGCCGTCGAGGTCGGCGGCAACACCCTGCACCTGTCCCCCTTCGATGGCGAGGACGGGGCTGACTTTTTCAGAGCAATTGCAAGCGCCCAGGGTCATGGCCAGGGCGAGCAGCGCGAAGAATCTGACTTTCATATTGGTTTTGATTACTGTTCGGGACACAAATTTAAGAAAAAAGGCTATATTTGAACAATCATTACCATACCTTTTTATGAAGAAAATCTTTCTCATGATCCTGCTGGCCACCACCGTCTTCACGGCGTGCTCGCAGCCCAAGAAGGTCTCCATCCTGGGAGACTCCTATTCCACCTACGAAGGTTACAACCCGGAAGGCTACAACCCCTTCTACCCGAACGACCGCAACGACGTCACCAGCCCCGACCAGACCTGGTGGAGCCTGTATATCAACGCCAAAGGCTATGAGTTGGAGGAAAACAACTCCTGGGGCGGCACCACCATCTGCAGCACCGGTTATTTTGGACGCGTCAACTACGAATCGTCCTTCATGGGCCGCGTGGACATGCTCGGCGACCCGGATATCATCTTCCTATTCGGCGGCACAAACGACGCCTGGTCCCGCGCCCCGATCGGCGAGTATCAGTGGTCAGACTGGACCCAGGATGACTGCAAGGCCTTCCGTCCGGCCCTCGCTTACCTGCTGGACACCCTGCAGAAGCACTACCCCAAGGCCAAGATTGTCTCCCTGCTCAACTCCGAGCTGCAGGAAGAGATCAACGAGTCCATGCGCGAAGTGTGCCAGCACTACGGCGTGCAGCTCGTCGAGCTGCACGACATCGAGAAGCAGAACGGGCACCCGTCCATCGCCGGCATGCAGAGCATCTGCGACCAGCTGCTGGAGGCGGGGCTGTAGTTTAGCGCCGGCCAAACATAAAGCGCCGGCCCATTTTTACTGCTAATTTGACAGGCCAGGGAAGCAATGCTTTCTCGGCCTTTTTCAATTGCTCGCGGATAGGGATGCCCTGCGGGCAATGCTTCTCGCATTTGCCGCATTGGACGCACTGCGAGGCGAAGGACGGCTCGGCCGACAGGGCGACCGCCTGGAAGAAATGGCGCCAGCCGGACACCTTGGACTCCGTGTACATCAGGTTATAGCTGCTGAAGTAGCCCGGGATGTCCACTCCCTTGGGGCAGGGCATGCAGTAGCGGCAGCCGGTGCAGCCCACTTTCTCCTTCTCCCGGATGATGTCCAGGATGCGCTGCAGGAAGGCGCGGTCCTCCGCCGAGAAGGCGCCGACGGCCGCCTCCGAAGCGATCCGCACGTTTTCTTCCACCATGTCAAGGGAGTTCATGCCCGACAGCACGACGGTAACCTCCGGCTGGTCCCAGAGCCAGCGCAGGCCCCAGTCGGCCGGGCTCCAGCCGCGCTCGTGCCGGGCCATGAGCTGCTTCGCGGCCTCCGGGAGCTTGTTCACCAGCTTGCCGCCGCGCAGCGGCTCCATGATGACCACGGGAATGCCCCGGGCCGCGGCGGCCTTCAGGCCGACCACGCCCGCCTGCGTCGTCTCGTCGAGGTAGTTGTACTGGATCTGGCAGAAATCCCAGTCATAGTCGGCCAGGATCTTCAGGAAATTGTCGCTGTTGCCGTGGTAGGAGAAGCCGATGTTGCGGATGGCGCCCGCAGCTTTCTTCTCCGCGATCCAGTCCAGCACGCCCACGGTCTTGAGCCGCTCCCACTGCGCGATGTCGGTCAGGTGGTGCATCAGGTAGTAGTCGACGCGGTCCGTCCGCAGGCGGGACAGTTCCTCGTCGAAATACTTGTCAAGCGAATCACGGTTTTTCACCAAATACTGAGGCAGTTTGGTGGCGATGCGGACCTGGTCGCGCAACCCGTTGCGCTCGAGGATCTCGCCGAGCGCCGCCTCGCTGCCGGGATAAATATAGGCCGTGTCGAGGTAGTTCACGCCGGCCCGGATGGCCGCCAGCAGCTCCTGCTCGGTCTTGTCGATGTCCACGCCGCTGCCCTTCCGGCTGAAACGCATACAGCCGTACCCGAGGATGGAGAGTTCTTCTCCGTGTTTATCTTTCCTGTATTGCATGTTCCCCATGTATGCAAAATTAAGAATCTTTTTGATATATTTGCATATAACACTTCCACACCAATCATTATCCACAACCATGGTCAGAAGGACATTCCTCAAGAAAGCGGCCCTCGCCGCTGTCGGCACGGCGGCCTACGCATCGCCGCTCTCCGCCGCACTCAAAAATGCAGACACCCGCATGAAAGTACTGTTGGTCAACGGCAGTCCCCGCCCGGACGGCAACACCTTCTGCGCCCTGCAGGAGATCGAGAAGCAACTGAAGAAGCAGGGCATCGAGACCGAAATCTTCCAGATCGGCGCGCGGCCGGTCCGGATGTGCATCAATTGCGGCGGCTGCCGGCGCAACGGCGGCAAGGGCTGCGTCTTCGACGACGACCCTTGCAACGAAATCGCCCGCAAACTCGCCGAATCCGACGCACTGATCGTCGGCTCCCCCGTTTACTACGGGCAGCCCAACGGCGGCATCCTGGCCGTGATGCAGCGCCTGTTCTTCTCCGCTGGCCAGCTGGTCCAGAACAAGCCGGCGGCCGCCGTGGCCGTCTGCCGCCGCGGCGGCGCCACGGCCACGCTCCAGACCCTGAACATGATGTTCGAGATGATGAACATGCCCGTCGTCACCTCCCAGTATTGGAACATCGCCTACGGCTCCGGAAAGGGCGAGGCGAAGCTGGACGCCGAGGGCATGCAGACCATGCGCACGCTCGGCAACAACATGGCCTGGCTCCTGAAGAAGATCCACACCGGCAGCGACACCGCCCCGCAGCGCGACGAGCAGCCGGCTTTCACGAACTTTATCCGATAAAGCATGAGACAGATCCTGATCACCCTCGCGTTGTGCCTGGCCGCGCTGGGCCTCAACGCACAGAACTACAAGCAAGTCAACGACATCAGCTATACCGGCAAGTCCGACGCGTACGCGCAGGAGCGGCTGAAGCTCGACGTCTATTACCCGGAGGGGCAGAAAGACTGCCCCGTCATCGTCTGGTTCCATGGCGGCGGCCTGGAAGGCGGCAACAAGGAGATTCCCGCCCAGCTGCAGAAGAAGGGCTGGGTCGTCGTCGGCGTGAACTACCGGCTGCTGCCGAAGGTGACGGTCCGCGAGACGCTGGACGATGCCGCCGAGGCCGTGGCC
>JAEEGL010142218.1_pt1 | contig 29709 bp, 24 predicted proteins | sample 9134231 | NCBI WGS metagenome assembly JAEEGL01 (sample SAMN16246548, study PRJNA631951) | gut metagenome | biome: gut microbiome; feature: rumen; material: fiber-attached | host: Bos | place: Iran: Karaj | collected 2018-10
AGAGGGCCGACGCTCGTAGCAGGGAACAGTCTGTCTTTCTTGTTGTTGAGAACCCAGATTGTGCCGCTTTCAGCTCCAAGAGCGTCAAGTATGACATCTAATCCCGATGTCAGTGCTTCATCGATGTTTTCTGAATGGTAAACATGCGTCAACAATAATCTTGTTGCTAATGTAAACCGTTTCTCAGCAGCCATTTATTGACTAATCCCCCATAATTTAGAAAAATAATAATAAACTAAAAGGATTTTATCACTTTCGAAGGCTCTATGACTGACAATGACAACTTGTTAAACAAACGTTTAAAAGCCGATAACCCGTTGTATAAAACAGTCTTCTTTCTGGTAAGGCTGTTCTTCGGCAGCAAGCCTCGTCCGGAGTACGTCCTGAACGGTTTCGATAAGGTCGAGCCTCCGTATATCCTGTTGTCTAATCACGAGTCATTCAACGATTTCTACTACCTTTACAAGCTTCCTCATAAGGTGAAGCCCATATATGTCATGAACCGTTACTACTGCAATATGCCGGTCCTGAGGCAGCTGAATAAAAGTGTCGGCATGATCCCGAAGAAACTGTTCTACGACGACATGGTAACTCCCATAAGAATCATGAGGAGTCTTAAGGAAGGCAATCCGGTAATAATCTACCCTGAAGGCAGAATGTGCATCGACGGAAGAACCAACAGGATCGCTGAACTTGGAGGAGCCTTCTACAGAAGACTCGGCGTAGACCTCGTCCTCGTCAGAGTAAATGGAGCTTTCTACGAGAAGCCCAAGTGGCGTAAGCGCCGCTACCGCACGCCTGTTACCGTCACTGTCGAGAAGGTGATCACGGCAGATCAGGCGGCCTCCATGAGTGAGGAAGAGCTTAACGGGATCATCAAGAGCACCATCTACAACGACGCAGGCGAGAAGCTTCTGTGTACATACCCGCAGAAAGACAAGGCGGAGGGCCTTCACAACATACTTTACCGCTGCTTCTCGTGTGACGGGCTTTATACCACGTACACCAAGGGCAATACCATATCCTGTTCCAAGTGCGGCAAGACCTTCACTCTGGGTGAGGACTACAGATTTACCGAGGAACCTTATACCATCGCGGCGTGGTACGATCACATGACGGAAGTGGAGCGTAGGGATATAGAGAATATCGATCTTAGCGCGAACGTTACGACAGTTATCCATTCGAGTACAGGCCGGAAGAGGAAGGAGAAGGGTTTTTGCAGGCTCACTTATGATGCGATATCTTATGAGTCTTCGAATGTATCTTTCACTTACAGCATGGATAAGGTGCCTGCTCTGGCGTTTCAGAGCGGGGAGCATTTCGAGCTGTATTATGAAGACGAGATGTATTATTTCATCCCGGATGAGAATCCTGTGCAGGCGGCCAGATGGGCGCATATTGTTGATATAATCAATACCATCAAGGAATCGGAGCAAGCTGATGGCAAGTGATAACAGACTGATCGATCTGCCTAAGAAGACGGTGGTGCAGGTAACGGCACTGCTTGTTTCCATCATGCTGGTATCGATCGTTCTGACGTATATCATCCCGGGCGGGCAGTTCGGTACGTTGCCTGACGGTTCTCCCGATTATTCGGTGTATATAAGAAGAGATGATCTTACGGGAGTGCCTATACTTAAAGGGATACTTGCTCCCATTCTGGTGTTCTTCTCGCCCGACGGACTGACTTTGTTCGTGCTTTCCATATTTCTTATCGTGGTCGCGGGAGCATTCCAGATCATGTCGGATGTGGGAGGCGTTCATTCGCTTATAGGCTCACTCAGTAAGAAGTTCAGCGGTCACAGGAAGATTCTGATAGTTGCCATGTCGTTGTTGTTCTATTCCTTAGGGTCATTCCTCGGACAATTCGAGAATATGCTTACGATGCTTCCTATCGTGGCATCGCTGTGTGTGCTTCTCGGGTACGATTCTTTTACCGGTTTCTTATGTTGTATCGTCTCTACGGCAATAGGGTTCGCGACTGCGATAACCAACCCTTTTACTGTCGTTCTCGCGGCCGATATTATCGGCATCAGTCCGGTGGAGAAGATCTGGTACCGCCTTATAATCTTCGCTGTGATATTCCTGATACTCATCACTTACATTCTTTTGTACACCCGTAAGATAAGTAAGGATCCGTCTTCGAGCTACACATATGAGAATGATGAGAAACTTCGTGCGGCTGAGAAGAAGGAGCTTTTCGATGTTGCTGATGAGGCGCGTGTCAGAAAGGTCTACACGGTCTTCCTTGTGCTCGGTGTCGTTGTTGTTATCGTGGGCTCGGTTATCGAATCCGTAAGAAGCTACGAGGTTGTTTTCCTGACGGTGTACTTCCTTATCGGCGGCGTTATAGCGGGATACCTTGCGTGTCACGATATGAAGAGAGTCATGCGTGGGCTTAAGGAGGGACTTATGAGCGCTCTGCCCGCGATCTTGCTGGTGGCAGTGGCTTCCTCCGTGAAGTATGTGTTCGTCGAAGGACAGGTGCTGCCGACCATCGTTAACGGGATGAACGAGCTTACGAGCGGGGTTCAGCCCTTCGGAGTAGCCCTTATCGTGTACTTTATAGTGCTCGTGCTCGAGTTCTTCATATCATCTTCGACTGCGAAGGCGCTCCTTGTGATGAGCATGCTTTCCGTAGCGAACCTGGGGCTGTCCAAGACGATGCTGGTCCTGATCTATACGTTCGCCGACGGCTACACGAATATGCTTTTCCCGACGTCGCCGGTGCTTCTTATAGGACTTGCGATGATTAATGTGAGCTATTTTAAGTGGATCAAGAAGAGCGCGCCGTTCTTTGCTGCGGTAACGATCGCGGTGCTGGCTTTCATTGCGATCGGAATACGGGTAGGATACTGAGTGTGGAGGAGAAGGCTTAATGGATCATAACAAGAAGAGTTCTTTGATCAAGAGGATCTTTTATAAGTTATTCGGCAAAGCAAGATGGATCGTATTAGTGCTTCTTGTAATGCTGTTCTTAAACATCTTTCTGCCCATGCATAAGACGACAAAGCGTTATGCTTCCGAATATCTGGATAAGAATTATGACTCGCCGAACGAGGTAGCTCTCGACAGCGTTGTTGAGTTCTCCATTAACAATGAAGGTACGGCCGTCTTCTTCTGTGATAACAGCGTCACTTATTCCGAACTCTGCGGTATCTTGAATGTTAATAACGGCACACAGACTTTTGCCAATGATTCGGATCTGATAGATGAAGTCACCGGAGAAGAGTTCAATGTATATAACATTGTAGTAACTGATGACAATACCTTCTATGCCGTTACTTACGATACTTTGGAGAGTACTTTCATCACTGAAGAGAGCATAATAAAGATATCGGGGGATTACCGGTATCTTGGTGAGGTCTGCAAGATAAGTTATGACGACAACACGAGCGGATCCCGTGTAAGCAGGCTTCATTACTATGACGGAACTGTATCGTTCGCTGTTGTTGAAGAAGATGGTGTTACGCTTTACTCGATCGATACAGCAACTTCCGGGATCACTATAAGTGACAAGTATCTTACTGATCCTGACGGTACATACACATCCTCAGTCATTCCCGTTGACGGAGGTTTTATCTTCTTGAGAAGCGACGGAAGTGTCTACAGGACAGGATTCGGCGAGCCTTTGGAAGAGTGCATATATACATTCAGCTTAAGTCCGGACGGCAATAGTGAGAATCCGTATTTTACTCAGGCGGTGCCGCTCGGAAATGTGCTTTATTTGTTCGATGAGAATGAACCGGATAAGGTCTTCGCTCTTGAAGACGGAGAGATCCGTGAAGCCTTCAGTGTAGAAGAAGGTTCAAGTATCAGATTCCTGGATACGTATATTGATGAGACAGGAGAAGAAGTGTTGGCAGTCTGTCTTGATAACGGACTTATGACATATAAGGACGGGGCTTTGACGGATGAGAATGTGATCATCAAGATCGGGCGTCATCCGCTTCTTATACTCTCTTACTTCGTTACGATAATGCTGTATCTTCTGATCATTGCTATGATCATAAATCTGATCATCAGGAAGAAGACGCTGCTGTTTAAGCAGATAGCTTTCACTATCCCTATCCTCGTATTCCTGATTGTTATGATCGCATTTAATCTGTATAAGTATTTCATCGATCAGAATAATGAGAGTATTGAGCGCGAAGTCTCCGTAATAGCTGAGTTGGGAAGTGAGGAATTCGAGGATTATGACTTCGCTCCGCTTCTTGAGGTAAACGGGCATACGGGCGAAGCATACCACGATCTTACGGCAAGGCTTGAGGGATTAAGCAATAACCGTATGGCATGGTTAAGGGACGACTACTACTTTACGATCATATATCACACATCAGCAGGTCAAGATCTCGTGCTCGGAAGAAGCGACCGTCTGAGCCAGCCCATGTATAACACTTCGGTGATCGATTATGTTGCTGAATCAAGAGAGTCAGATGAAGTTTATATCGTAAATGACATCAACTCTTTCTGGGACAGGAGCAAAGCCCGCTCAAGCAGCATCAATGCAGTAAAGAAGATCAATGATAAGGATGGCAGAGGCTGTTACTATCTCGTGGTAACGACGGAGAATAAGGGCTTCTGGAATATAAGAAGAGACTTCATTGTCAGCGAGATGATCTACGGATCGCTGCTGTTCGTCATCATGACATTCATCGTTACCATTAGTACGATCGGAATCACAAGATCTATCAAGAAGGCGCGTAAAACAGTCGAGAGGATATCCGAGGGAGACCTTACTGCGAGAGTAAATTACAGGTCAGACGATGAGCTTGGAGATATTTGTACGAAGGTCAACGAGATGGGCCAGAGTCTCGAGACTTTGTTCAGTGAGAAGGATAAGGCTGAGAAGTTCTACTACAAGTTCGTGCCTGCTAAGTTTAAAGAGTATCTCGGTAAGGAAAATATCGCAGATCTTACACTCGGCGATGCGAGCTCGCGTGACCTCACTGTCCTGTTCTGTGACATACGTTCATTCTCCATCAATTCCGAGATCATGACTGCCAAGGAGAACTTCGCTTTTGTTAACACCGTATATGGTAAGGCGGGTCCGGTAATTAGAGAGAATAACGGATTTATTGATAAGTATATCGGCGATGCTATAATGGCGCTTTTCGAGAGTGCAGATGATGCCGTGAAGGCCGGAAACGAGTTGTACAAGCGCATCGTGCTTGACCCCGATACCGCGAAGGAGCTTAACGTCAGCAGCATCAACATCGGTATCGGCCTGCACTCAGGCATGGCGATGGTGGGCATCGTGGGCGAGAGCGAGCGTATGTCAGGCACCGTTATCTCCGATACAGTTAATTTAAGTTCCAGACTCGAGTCTTTGACGAAGCAGTTTAAGACGGCGATGCTCATCTCGAAGGATACCGTCGACAGGATGAGTGATCCCGAGGCGCTGAACCTCCGTTATCTCGGCATGATCCAGGTCGCAGGCGTTAACGAGGTTAAGTCCGTATACGAGGTGCTCGACTGCCTGCCCGAAGAGGAGAAGCAGAAGCGTTCGGCTAATGCGGAGGTGTTAAAGGAAGCCGTCAGGCTCTTCCATATGGGGCAGAGAGATGCCGCATGCGATCTTCTTAAGAAGCTTGCTGATAGCGGCAAGAATGATTACGTGTCAGACATGTACCTTAAGTACATATCAGAGCTGTCTGACGAAGATAAGGCGAACGTATTCAGATTTGTACGTAAGTGATCAGGACTCGTCCTCGGGGCTCCATGAAGGTTGAAGACTCTCTATCTGAAGAGTGCCGCTGACCTTGACCGCCACCTGGTACTGATCCTCGTAGACGATCTCCCCCGGAGTGTTCGTGAAGACAAGGTAGTAGGGATGATTGTACTTGTCGAGAAGCCACAGAGCGGGCTTTATCATCTTAAGCATCTCATCCGAATTCTCGGTCTTGAAGAAACAGACTACTTTCTCCTGGCGCTTGCACGGATCGGGGTAGGGAAGATGCTTGCTGAACCAACCGTCTATCGCCTTGAACAGATCCGCATCCTCTTCTTCCATCGCATCGTTCTGGACTAGGTTCCAGCACATGCTGAAGATGCCCTTCGCGTACATCGTGTTCTCCGCGAGCTCCAGTCCTTGTATACGCAGATATTTGTAGTCGTTGATATCCATACTTCTATTATACAATTACTTCTTCGTGATAGTTCCTTTAATTACGCCTAAGCCGTTATCTTTCTTATATGTGATGTCAGGGCAGACATGCTTTATCAAAGTCAGCGAGATGGAATCTTCCGGCGCCTCGTCATCGTCATCGGTCCTGAATGAAGTCTCCATACTGATGGTGCCGAGACTCTCGCTGTATTCGAATACGAGTCTCAGCTCATCGTCGTCCCCGAGGTCAGGCAGGATCATGTTGATGCAAAGCTCCTCTGCTACCGTGAGCATGCCGTTTATAAGGCCTCTCGCGATCATGTGGTGGTAGCCGAACTCCTCGATCTGCGTCATGAGGCTCAGCATATCCGTGTTGTGCTTCGTCATCTTTGTCTCGAAGACAAGCAGGCTGTTTATGAACTGACGTGTCTTCTCGCGTGTTGGCGCTCCGAATATCTGCTGCGGCGTTCCTTCCTCGTAGATGATGCCGTCGTTCATGAAGAAGATCCTGGTCGAGACGTCGCGCGCGAACCTCATCTCGTGCGTCACGATAAGCATCGTCATTCCGCTTCGTGCGAGCTTACGGATAACTGCCAGCACTTCGCCTGTCATGGCAGGATCAAGTGCCGACGTAGGCTCGTCGAAAAGCATTATCTTCGGGTCCATCGAGAGTGCACGTATGATCGCGACTCTCTGCTGCTGTCCGCCTGACAGATTATTGGGAAATTCCAAAGCTTTGTCGGTAAGTCCTACCATGTTAAGAAGCTCCATTCCTCTCCGGCACGCTTCTTCTCTTGTCCTGCCCAGGATCTCTGTCTGGCCGAGCATCAGGTTCTCAACTACGGTCATGTTCGGGAACAGGTTAAAGGACTGGAATACCATGCCGATACGTTCCTCGCCGTCGAATACGAGCTGTCCGCCGTCAGGTTCTGTTAGATGGCTGATAAGGTTAAGCAAAGTACTCTTGCCTGTTCCGGAAGGACCGATGATGGATATGACTTCTCCCGCACGGATGTCGCAGTTAACATCGCTTATCGGAGTAACGCTGCCGAAGCTTTTCTTAAGATGCTCGGCGTGGATGAGTACCTTGCTGCTGTCGTAAGATCCGCCTTCCGTAATCATACTTGTGTGTGAAGAATTAGGAGTGAAGCTTTCCACAACCGACTTGATGTCTGCTTTGACCGCCCTCTGCGAAGGCTCGATCTTCTTCTCGACGATACGAAGGAGGGAGATGATCGCATAGCACAGAAGGAAGTATGCAACCGATGTGACAAGAAGCGGGAAGAATGCTTCGTATGTGCGTGAGCGGATGATGTCGGAGGCCTTGGTAAGATCGATGACGGATATGTAACCTGCTATGGATGTCATCTTTACCGTGGCGATGAACTGACCGCTGTAGAGAGGCAATATATGCACGAGTGCCTGAGGCCATACAACCTTATGGAAGCTCTTTATGTTGTTTAATCCGAGTACCGCGGCTGCCTTCTTCTGTCCGTCGGGTACAGCGTTGATACCGCTTCTGAATATCTCGGCGCAGTAAGCCGAGAATTCGATAGCGAATGTAAATGCGCTGACGATGAATATGCTAAGTCCCGACCCCTTGAATATTACATAGTTCAGGACCAGAAGCAGTACGACTACAGGCAGTGCTCTGAAGATACGGATATACAGACTTGCGAATGCTCTTATGAACTTGTTCTTCCTTGTTCTTAGGAAGCAGATAACTGCTCCGAGAACCGTACCTATAAGGCCTGAGAGAAGCGCAAGACTTAATGTGGTCATAAGACCGGAAAGCAATATCTCATATCTGTTCTCCGTAACGAATGTACGGATAAAACTGTTCTTTAAGTTGTTGATGAACAGCTCGCCTCTCGGAACCTCGGTAAGCGGTGATGACCTCTGAACTACGAGGTAGCACTGATTGATAATGAGAGGATCCGTGACATACAAGGTCTCGAGGCGCTCTTCTGAGATAGATACTGAATCTGCCGCGACGTCATAAGCACCCGTGGTCAATCCTGTGATCTGTGCCGGGAAAGCAGTGACGTTGTATTCCGGTTTGTATCCATATTCGACACAGAAGCCGTTCATGAGCTCGATGAATTCTCCTGTTAGCTCATCTCCGATGAAGAATGTCATCGGCGTCCAAAGTCCGCCGGTCGTGACTTGAAGCACACCGTTCTCACCCGTGAAATTGTAATCTCTCATTACATCGCCCTGTCTGTCAGGGTCTTCCCAGGCTGCGCAGATCCTGTCATATTCGCCGGATAATCTTATGTGTGTAAGATACTCGTTAAACTCATTACAAAGCTCGCGTCCCTCTTCGGTCTTCGGCATTGCAAATCCCGAATTCTGTGTAGCAAACACATCGGTTATGTAAGCAAGATCGGGATGTGTCCTGGCCATCGTCTGACGCTCGTCAATGAATCCGAATGCCGCATCGAGCTGTCCTGCTTCCAATGCAGCATACATATCGGCCAGGCTGTTGAATTCTCTTATCTCTGCGTCAGGGAGCTGTTCGAGCGCCGTCTCGCCCCAGTGGGTAGATGAGAGAACGCCGATGGTCGTTCCGGGTGCTTTAAGGTCTTCGAAAGTAACATCTGTTGTGGGACATCCGCTGTCATCGACTCCTTGCGAGTCATCATAGACAGTGGCAGTGCCGACGATTTGCGACAGGAGGATACAGCCTGCTATCAGGACTGCGATGATGATCTCATGAAGAATGCTGCTCTTCTGGTTCATATATCCTCTACCGCCGTGATCGATAAGTACTTAAATTATAAATAGCGGTTTATGAACTCGTAAAGGATATTCACGATAATCAACACATTGGTTACAAATTGTTTATTGGTTATGTACAAGATGCGTGATTTAATCAAAGTAGGTATAACTATCAGGAGGTGGATACAATGAAAGAGTCAGACATAAATCTCAGCTCCGATGATCTTGATAAGGTAACGGGCGGCGCAGGCGGATCGATCCGCAGATGTCCAAGATGCCAGTGTCCTGAATTGACATGGAGCGGCCGTAAATACACCTGCAATGAATGCAAGTATGAGGGTTATATTTGATAAAACGCGCTTTTGATCTTCTCACAGGCGTTTCCTGATCGGGTGTCCATGGGCACCCGATTATTTATGCCGAATCTATTATTAACGCGTATAATATACCTATCATAAGGGGAAGATATGTCAAATCAAGAGAGTTCATAAAGCCATATGAGCGATAAGAAGGCAGATGTTAGACATGAGGTGTTTATGAGCAAGATCGACAACGCATCCGCATATAATTCGGGCATATACGACAGCAACATCACGAACGTACTCCCGTACTACACCGAGTATCACGCGCAGGTAATTGACCTCGTAAAGGCGATGGGGCTGACATCACCCTCGTGGCTCGACACGGGCTGCGGCACCGGCACTCTGGCGCTGCGTGCACTGGGCGAAAATAACAACATACGTTTTACTCTTGCAGACCCGTCTTCGCAGATGCTTGAGAAGGCACGTGAGAAGCTGGGTGAGAAGGTTTCCTACGTAAACTGCGGTTCGCACGAGCTGCTTTTCGATGGGGAGTTTGATGTTGTAACTGCGATACAGAGCCACCACTACTACGACAAGCAAGGAAGGGAGCAGGCTGTAAAGCATTGCTTCGATGCTCTTCGTGACGGCGGCGTGTTCGTAACGTTCGAGAATATAAGACAGTCGACCGCCGCAAGTGATGCCGTGGGGCTGAAGCGGTGGGAGATGTTCCTTGATGCTCATCAGAGCGATCCTTCTGAGGTTAAGCGTCATATAGACAGACGCGGCGTGGAAGTGTTCCCGATCACGATAGAGGAGCATCTCGAGCTTCTTAAGAGAGCCGGATTCTCATCAGTAAATATCCTGTGGGCATCTTATCTTCAGGCAGGTTTCTGGGCGATCAAATAAGGAGGTCGTTATGCCTATTCTCGCTTCATTCATGGTTCCTCATCCGCCGCTTATCGTTCCTGCAGTAGGCAGGGGTTCGGAGGAGGAAGTAGCTAAGACCATAGAGTCGTACAAGAAAGTCGCGGATGAGATCGCGGCGCTTAAGCCTGAGACGATCATTATCACAAGTCCTCACTCGGTCATGTATTACGACTATTTCCATATAAGTCCCGGCGCGGGTGAGTCAGGATCGTTCGCGAGGTTCCGTGCTCCGCAGGTTAAGTTTGACGAGTATTATGACGAGGAGCTCGTGAAGGCTGTTTGTAAGATAGCTGACCGCGAAGATTTCCCTTGCGGTACGAAGGGGGAGAGGGACCCGGAACTTGATCACGGCACGATGGTCCCGCTGTGGTTTATACGTAACGTGTACAAGGAAGGTAAGATCGTCCGTATCGGTCTGTCCGGTCTTTCTTATGCTGACCACTATAAGTTCGGTCAGATGATAGCGGAGGCAGTTGATTTGCTTGATCGTAAAGTTGTATTCGTGGCAAGCGGCGACCTGTCTCACAAGCTTCAGGATTACGGTCCTTACGGATACGCCAAGGAAGGTCCCGAGTACGATGCGAAGATAATGGATGTAATGGGGCGTGCTGCTTTCGATGAGCTTATGGAGTTCGATGAAGACTTCTGTGACAGTGCGGCTGAGTGCGGACACAGGTCGTTCGTGATCATGGCAGGTGCATGGGACGGAAAGAAAGTGAAGGCGGAAGTATATTCACACGAAGACGTTACGGGTGTCGGTTACGGAATCTGTTCGTTCTATCCCGAAGGAGGCTGATATGGGTGATATCTATGTGGAGCTTGCAAGACAATCGCTGACTAGTTACATAGTTGACGGAACGAAACTTAAGATGCCGGAAGACCTTCCGGATGAGCTCATGAACCGCCGCGCCGGTGCATTCGTCTCGCTTCATAAGAACGGCGAATTAAGAGGCTGTATCGGCACGATCGGACCTACGACTTCATGTGTCGCGCAGGAGATAATCAACAATGCCGTGAGCGCATCCACGAGGGATCCGAGATTCCCTGCAGTAAGGGAGGATGAGATCCCCGAGCTTGAGATCAATGTCGATGTGCTTGGGGATGCGGAGGACATCGATTCTACGGATAAGCTAGATGTCAAAAGATACGGCGTGATCGTCTCGACACCCGACGGCAGAAGAGGACTTCTGCTTCCTGATCTTGAGGGCGTGGACACGGTGGAAGAGCAGGTGTCGATCGCCATGTACAAGGGCGGGATCCGCCATGGTGAGAATATATATCTTCAGCGCTTCGAGGTCGTGCGTCACACATGAGTGTATGTAAGGTCTGCTTCAGGCACTGCGATATCAGGGAGGGATGCACAGGCTTCTGCGGAGCGCGCACCATGCGAGAGGGCAAAGTAACGGCTTCTAACTACGGCCGCGTGACCTCGCTTGCTCTTGACCCTGTCGAAAAGAAACCGTTACGACGTTTCTTCCCGGGCTCGTTTATTCTTTCCGTGGGAAGCTACGGCTGTAACCTTAGATGTCCTTTCTGCCAGAACAATGAGATCTCGTGGGGAGATGAAGTTAAGCTCTATGCGGAAGGTGCACGCGTGATCACTCCTGATGAGCTCGCGGCACTTGCAGATAAATACCGTGACAGAGGCAACATAGGTATCGCTTTTACCTACAACGAACCGCTGGTGGGATATGAATTTGTGCGTGATACTGCGAAGCTTTCTCATGAGATGGGATTAAAGAATGTGATAGTCAGTAACGGCACGGCGGAGCTTGAGGTGCTGCGTGAGATAGCTCCTTACATCGATGCGGCGAATATAGATCTTAAGTGTTTTGATGAGAAGACATACAGAGATGTCTTAGGCGGTGATCTTAATATGGTCAAGACGTTCATAGAAGAGGCTGTTAAGACAATGCATGTCGAACTGACGACTTTGATAGTTCCGGGGATTAATGATTCTGTTGAGATGATGAGGGAACAGACTGCCTGGATAGCGTCCATAAGTGATGAGATACCGCTTCATGTATCAAGATTCCATCCGTGCTTTCATATGACTGACAGAGGCCCGACACCGGTAAATAAGGTATATGAACTCGCTGATGTGGCATCGCGCAAGCTCAAGTATGTCTATACCGGCAATGTAAAGCGTTACAGTTAGTTAATATATAACATGTTAAAATAGTTTTATCATTCCACCGTAAAGGAGATCTAACTATGGAAATCAAAGTTTATCGTTGTAAGCACTGCGGTAATATCGCTATTAAGGTTATAGATTCCGGCGTATCAATGATATGCTGCGGAGAGGAGATGGGAGAGCTCGTACCCGGTTCAGTAGATGCGGCAGTAGAGAAGCACGTTCCCGTAGTTTCCCGTGAGGGCGATAAGGTAACGGTATCCGTAGGTTCTGTTGCACATCCTATGACAGCAGAGCATTACATCCAGTTCGTTATCCTTGATACAACTGCAGGCGTACAGATCGCAAGCCTTAATCCTGATGATGACCCGGTCGCTGTATTCACAGTTCTTTCAGGCGCTGAAGTTAAGAAGGCATATGCTTACTGCAATCTCCACGGCTTCTGGGTAAGCTGATCCGTTATTGTTATATAGGTTGATTACGGGAGCTTCTGAAAGGAAGCTCCCGGTTTTATAAGCAAAGGACTTTATCTATGAGGACACAGATCGAAGGAGATTACATAGCAGCATTTCCCACAGATCGCATTACGTATGATAATGCCCCTTTTGTAGAGAAGGAACTCGGGAAGATAATCGAAGACAATCCCGGTAAGGTGCTTCTTATCGATGCCGATGAACTTAACTATGTGTCGAGTGCGGGATTAAGAGTTCTCTTTGCTCTTCCAAGACATAATGATGAGAGACTTATCATCAGAAATGCGGGTCCTGACTTGTTCGAGATACTCGACATGACGGGATTTACCGAGCTGTTTGATGTCCGTAAGAAGATGAAGACCATAAGCATCGAAGGCTGTGAAGTCATAGGTAAAGGTGCCTTCGGAACTGTTTATAAGGTCGATGAAGATACCATAGTCAAGGTATACGATTCTCCCGATTGTCTTCCAATGATCGAGAATGAAAGAAAGAGATCCAAGCAGGCATTCATAAACGGAATACCTACGGCTATAAGCTATGATATCGTACGCGTAGGCGACAGTTACGGTTCTGTATTCGAGCTTCTGCATGCGGATAACTTCAATGATTACTTCCTTTCCGAACCTGATAAAGAAGACGAGATAATAGAACAGTATGTGAATATGTTGAAGACTGTTCACTCGGTCGAGATAGAGCCCGGCAAGCTTCCGCGCTTAACCGATAATTACATCGGCTGGCTGGATAAGCTTAAGGGAGTTATCCCGGATGATGTTGATAAGGGAATAAGGGACCTGATTCTTAAGATGCCGGAAGATAATCATATCGTTCACGGCGACGTTCAGATGAAGAATGTTATGTTCGCAGGCAACGAGCCTATGCTCATAGACATGGAGTCGATAAGTACGGGCGATCCTGTCTTTGATCTTGCAGGCTTGTTCGTCTGTTATAAAGCATATAACGAGGATGAGCCCGATAATACCGTGCATTTCCTCGGAATGGAGAAGGAAAGAAGCGACCGTCTTTGGGACAAGATACTGAATAAGTACTTCGAAGGTTTGCCCGAAGAGCAGATCCGTAAAGAAGAGGATAAGATCCGTCTTCCCGGGTATGTTGTATTCCTGAATAATGTAGTAACTAACGGGTTTACCAAACCTGAACTTAAAGATATACGCATAGAACACTCCGTCGCGCATATGAGAGAATTACTTTCCCGTGTCACTACTCTGGTAACAGCAGATTTGTGATATTATAATGGGCGCGGTAAAAGGGGGTTACTATGCCGGACAAAAAGGAAAGAGGATCATTTAGAGGATCGCTGGGATTCGTCCTGGCGGCAGCAGGAAGTGCCGTAGGACTCGGTAACATCTGGAGGTTTCCTTATCTGGCAGCAAGAGACGGCGGAGGATTATTCCTTGTAATCTATATCGCTCTTGCCCTTACATTCGGATTTGCTCTAGTTACAACGGAAGTATGTATCGGTAGAAAGACCAAGCAGAGTCCTCTTACCGCATATAAGTATCTTTCTTCCAAGTGGAAGTGGGTAGGATTATTCTCTTGCCTTGTTCCCGCCATTATCATGCCCTATTACTGTGCGATCGGAGGCTGGGTATTAAAGTACCTTGTTGCCTTTGCCACATTCCATGGAGATGAGGCCGCCGACGACAGTTACTTCGGTAATTTCATCTCAGGTCAGTATGAACCCGGAATCTATATGTTCTTCTTTCTTGCCATATGTGCCGCTATCATCTACAAGGGTGTCAGCTCCGGTATAGAGAAGTCTTCCAAATTTCTTATGCCGGTCCTTCTGATACTCGTTATCGGTGTCGCCGCATTCTCCCTTACACTGTCAAGCACTGATGAAACAGGAAAGCTGGTTACAGGTCTGGACGGACTTAAGGTCTACATGATCCCTAATTTGGATGGGGTTGGATTCAAGGACGTATTCCGCATAACTATGGACGCATTAGGCCAGTTGTTCTTCAGCTTAAGCGTTGCCATGGGTATCCTCATCGCATATGGTTCATATATGCCTGATGATGCCAATCTTGTTAAGTCGATCAATCAGATTGAGTTCTTCGATACATTTGTTGCGTTCCTCGCAGGCGTAATGATCGTGCCTGCCGTGTTCGTATTCATGGGCGCAGACGGAATGACGGCAGGACCGTCCCTGATGTTCATATCACTCCCTAAGGTATTCGCACAGATGGGGGAACTGGGAGAAGCGGTTGGAATCGTATTCTTCGCGATGGTGCTCTTTGCTGCGATAACGAGTGCCATGTCCATACTTGAAGCAGTAGTATCGAGTCTCATGGATGCTTTCAATCTGTCTCGTGAGAAGGCAACTCTTATCGAGTCATCTATAGCTCTTGTGGTCGGACTCGTCGTATGCTTTGGTTACAATATATTCTACTTCGAGTACACGCTGCCGAATGGCTCTGTAGGACAGATCCTCGACATCTTCGACTATGTCAGCAATAACATACTGATGCCTATCGTATCCATCGCCACATGCATCCTCATCGGATGGGTCTTGAAGCCGAAGGCAGTTATCGAAGAGGCAACTAAGAACGGAGAAAAGTTCGGAAGAAAGGGGCTTTATATCGTCATGATCAAGTTCATCGCTCCTATATTCCTTATTGTGCTTCTTATCATGTCTTCCGGTATTCTGAATAAGATCTTCGGATAAGATATAATGTATGTATGCGATATGATTGCCTTATAATCGACGACGAGAAGGAACTTGCAGATAATACCTGTGATTACTTTAATCTGTTTGAAGTAAAGACACATGCTCTTTACAGTGCTGAGGACGCCAAGGCTTTTCTTAATGAGAATGACGTCTCGCTTATCCTGCTCGATATCAATCTCGGAGACGGAAGCGGATTTGACCTGTGCAAGTACATAAGGGAGACCCGCCAGACCCCGATACTGTTTGTGTCTGCAAGAAATACCGATGACGACAAGATAATAGCACTTAACATCGGAGGCGACGATTATATCGAGAAGCCGTATTCGATGGGAGTGCTTCTTGCTAAGGTTAAAGTCTTTCTTAAAAGGTTCGCAGGCACATCGCAGACTTCAGAAGATATCTTCGATGACGGAAGGATTAAGCTCGATAAGGTCAACAGGACACTTACGGTTGACGGTGAGAACAAGAAGCTTACGAGCATGGAGTTCACACTTCTGGCGTATCTTATCGACAACAGGAACCGTCTGATCACCAAGACTGAATTATTCGATAATGTATGGAAGGATAAGTTCACTTCCGACGGCACTCTTAATGTGCATATAAGAAAGTTAAGGGAAGCTGTGGAGGTCGATCCCAAGGAACCCGTATATATCGTCACTGTGTGGAAGGAAGGATACAGGTTCGTCTCGGAGCCTGACAAATGAAGTCCTACCGGTATATCACGGCGCTGATCATAACGCTTATACTTGAGATCGTCTTCTGTCTAATCTTCTTTAATCAGATAGAGAATATAAGGCAGGATCCCGTTGTCATAAATGAATGCGTTAAGAGCATTGAAGCCAACTACCCTAACAGCGATGCTTACAGCAGAGTGCTCGATTATGCCATCATTGACGATGAGGGTGCGCTTATCTTTGCTACGCGCCGCGGGCTGTCTGAGACGGTAAATGATGCGGTAAGAAACGGAGATACAATTCTCGATGTGGAAGGTGTCGGCAAGGTCATCATCCACAATGCAACGGAAGAGGCGATTTCATCATATAAGAACAGCATCATCGCCTCGATAGTAGTCGCGAGTGTCATTCAGATCGCGATCCTCATCATATATCTGTACAACATCAAACGTAAGATCACGGATCCTTTCAAGGAGATGAACAGATTCGCGGTGCGCGTGGCAGGCGGAGATCTCGACATTCCCCTTAAGGTTGACGAGCAGCATGTTTTCGGTGAGTTTACGGAGGCATTTGACCTGATGCGCACGGAGCTTAAGAAGGCACGTCTTGCCGAGCGTGAGGCAAACGAGGCCAAGAAGGAGCTTGTGGCGAAGCTGTCGCACGATATTAAGACCCCTGTGGCCTCGATCAAATCCGCGTCCGAAGTAGGCTACGAGATCACGAAGGAAGAGAAGACGAAGACGTACTTTAATCAGATCAACGTCAAGGCGGATCAGATCAAGGTGCTTGTGGATAATCTCTTTAACTCGAGTGTGCAGGATGTCACGGCGATATCTGTTACGCCGCTTGAGTACAGCTCCGGGATAATCGCGGAGATCATTAAGAACAGCGATTATCTTGGCAAGGCAGGTGCGTTTACGGTTCCCGAGGCGAAGATCTTTGTGGATAAGTTAAGGATCCAGCAGGTGTTCGATAACCTGTTCATGAATTCATATAAGTATGCTGATACGGATGTCGAAGTGTCATGCGTGCTCGAAGATGAGTATCTGGTGGTAAGTGTCCGTGATAAAGGTCCCGGTGTATCTGAGAATGATCTGCCGCTCCTTCGCGAGAAGTATAAGCGCGGCTCTAACGCCGAAGGCAAGGACGGAGCCGGTCTGGGACTGTACCTGACAGATTACTTCATGAATGAAATGGACGGCAAACTCGTTATCGAGAATGCCGCCCCGGGTCTTAAAGTATCAGTTTATATAAGAACTGTTGAAGGTTGATCAGGTCTTCTTCCTGCAGTAAGCGCCGCTTAAGAATTTCTCTCCGAGCGGTCCGGTAATGATCATTCCTATGATGAGCATTCCTGCAGAGAAGCCGAGCGTCATTCCCTGAACGAAGGCTGCAAAGCCTCCCGCATCCTCAGGTACTACATACAGCGAGATGATGTAAAGCGCCATGGCTCCGATGCCTGCCATGAACAGGTAGTTCATGCGCTTAGTGATCTTCTTCTTATTCTCATTGGTATAATCCGCTGCCTGAAGCAGTGTATCTTTCAATTCTGCATCCATATCCGGTTTTCTCCTTTGACCGTTAAAAATATCTCTTAGATCGACTTCGTAGAAGTCGGCAAGTTCGACGAGAACATCGAGGTCAGGCATATTGCTTCCGGTTTCCCATCTCGATACCGTACGTCTCGAGACAAAGAACTTGTCAGCAAGCTGCTCCTGTGTCATGTTCTTCTCTTTTCTTAATTCCTTAAGAAATTCGCCGATCTTGGTCTGATCCATCAGATATCCTCCGCAGAATTGTTTCTTCTGCAAGGATTATATCTTTTTACGTTCACTTTACAACCGATGACGTTGGCGATGGCTGTGCATGCGCATCCCATTCCAAGATAGGGTGTTACCTGATCTACTACGAATGAATAGATGATAAAAGCGACTCCTGTGATACCGATTACATAGAATAAAACTTTCCAGATTGTCTTTGACATTGTTGTGTCCTCCTCGTTTGTTATGGCTCAAGCTTATGCTTTCCACACATCGAAAAGAAGGACACGGTAAGTCTCAAAACCCCTGATTTTGCTGATGGGACACGATGTGTCCCATGGATTCTTATCAGATTTAAGAACTATTTAAGAGTTCCTTAAAGGCAGTTAAGGGTTGACGCTTTAGAATGAGAGGCATAAAGGAGGCTAAGGCATGAGAAATATCATTGAGACTAAGAAACTGTGCAAGACCTTTTCGAACGGCGGTGTGCAGCAGCATGTACTTAAGAACCTGGATCTTCAGATTAGAGAAGGTGACTTCACGGTCATCATGGGACCTTCCGGCGCCGGCAAGTCAACTCTCCTGTATGCGTTGTCCGGCATGGACAAGCCGACGCTCGGACAGGTTCTTTTCGGCGGGGAAGATATTACCAAGATGAGTTCCGATAAGCTTGCCGTGTTCAGAAGAACACACTGCGGCTTCGTGTTCCAGCAGACGTATCTTGTAGATTCCATGAGTGTCATGGATAACGTGCTGTCGGCGGGACTGCTTGTCGACAAGGACAAGGCTGCGGCTACGAAGAAGGCGGAGGAGATCTTAAAGTCAGTAGATATAAGTGAAGATAAGTGGGGCAAGTTTCCCACGCAGATCTCAGGCGGCGAGGCTCAGAGAGTAGGTATCGCAAGGGCGCTTATCAACAAGCCCGAGCTGGTATTCGCAGACGAGCCTACAGGTGCCCTCAATTCGAAGACGGGAAAAGATGTATTGGATGCGCTTACAAAGTTCAACAGAGACGGACAGTCTATCGTAATGGTTACACACGACATCACAAGCGCGAGAAGAGGAAACCGTATCCTCTATGTAAAAGACGGTGAGATAGCAGGCGAGCTCGACCTCGGTGCATACGTCTCAGGTGACAAGGAACGTCATCAGAAGCTCCGCGATTTCCTCGGAGGAATGGGGTGGTAATATGAACAAGACTTTTATTCTTGCCAGGTCACATTTCAGGAAGAACAAGGGTACGACGATAGGCCTTCTATGCCTGATGCTTATCGCAGTTATGCTTCTGTCGGCGTCACTGCTTCTGATATTCGATGCTTACCCTCTGGCTACAAGAGAAGCCGAGAGACTCGATTCAGGTTCCGGACGCGTAAGGATCTACAACAATCTTACGGACATCGACGAGGAGTTCATAGACGAGCTTCTGAGAGAGGACTGCGTAAGGTACGATGTCCAGGACTGCCTTTGCTACTATGCCATTCCGGTTCCCTTTGGAAACGGTAAGACGACGGTTGCTCTTATCATCGACGATGGCAGTGCCTTCGAGAAGGAGATGGGAAGGACAGAGGTAGTTACAGAGGATGCATCTATCGTTGATGACTATATCTACCTTCCGTATCAGTTCTATACAAGCGGCGGTTACGATATCGGTGACACATATACGTTCGACCTTCTGGACCGTACTTATGATCTGACTGTAAAAGGGTTTACAACTACACCTTACTACGGCTGCAACAATGTAGGCGGCTTCGAGGTTATCGTTGATGACGATACTTATGATGAGCTGTACGAGATCGACGGCGAAGAATATGCGTGCCTGTGTGCCGTATATGAGCTTAAGGACGGAGTTAAGAATTCCAAGTTCGAGATCAGCCTTAACGATAAGGTAATTGCCCGTAATGCACATGCGGTCGTATCGCCTATGTCCATCGAGTTTACTAATGAGCAGAGAACGTTCATGTCGAAGATCATCGCAGTATCGTTCATGGTAGTTACACTCGTTATCTTCATCGTAGTATTCCTGATGCTTACTAACTGCATCACGAACTACATCAAGGAGAACATGAAGACATTAGGTGCGCTTAAGGCGATAGGTTACACCAGCAGGGATATAAGAGCATCGCTTCTCGTTCTGTTTGGTTCATGTGCACTTATCGGTGCCCTTGTAGGAATAGTTATCTCATATGCGATCATGCCTTACATCGCATCGTTCGCTATCGCTCAGATGGGTATTCCTTACACAGTATCGTTCAACGTGTTTACTACGGTTATCTCTCTTGCAGCGATCGTTCTGTTTACCTGCACCGTTACTTCACTCGCTGTAGTTAAGGTTAAGAAGATAGAACCCATCGTAGCACTCCGTGAGGGAACAGAGAGCCACAACTTCAAGAAGAACAGATTTGCTCTTAATAAGACACATGCAGGCCTCGACTTCAGCCTCGCGATGAAGACAATGTGCTTTAACATGAAGCAGAACGTCATCACATTCTTCGTTATTGGCGTCATTATGTTCCTGTGCACGATAGCGCTTCTTATGTACTACAACTTCAACAAGAAGCCTAAGCTTGAGATCCTTACGTTCGAGATCTGCAGCGGTGTTGTTGCTGTCGATCCTGATACGTCAGACGAACTCGAGGCTTATCTGGAATCAAGAGATGATCTTTATAACGTGCGTCAGATTATCGATACATGGTTCACATATAACGGCGAAGATAGTCTTAAGGTCTATATCTGCGACGATACAAGCAAGCTTAAGAATCAGGATGTATGCTACAGCGGAAGACTTCCCGAGTACGATAACGAGATCGCGGTAAGCGGCAGGTTTGCTTCTGACTACGGCTTCGAGATCGGGGATGAGATCCCGATCACATACGGTGATGATACATATACATACCTTATCACCGGATTGATCCAGACAACCAACGAGGCCGGAAGACAGGGTGTTTTGAACTTTGCAGGTGCTGAGCACCTTCTCGACTTCGAGTATATCCCCGGCTACTACTGGTTCGACTGTGATGATTCTGAGACTACTGCAGCTATTATCGATGACTGCTCTGAGGAGTTCGGCGATCACATCGTATCTACAATGAACTTCAATGAGATCCTCGACGGTTCGATGACCACATTCAAGGGTCTTGCAGCGATGATGCTCGTATTCATCTGCGTTATCTCTGCAGCATTGATCCTTCTGGTTCTGTACCTTCTTATCAAGGCGTTCATCTTCTCCAAGAGAAAGGACTACGGTATCTACAAGGCGATCGGTTACACCAGCAACAGCCTGATACTTCAGACCGCACTGTCCTTCATGCCTTCGATCATCGTGTCTGCGGTGGTGTTCTCGGTGGTTTCCTACTACGCGGCAAACCCCTACATGAACCTCATCATGATGTTCTTCGGTATCGTTAAGTCGAACTTTGTCATTCCGATCCCCGGCCTTGCTGCGATAGCCGTGGGTGTCATAGTGATCTCGTTCCTTTTCGCCATGTTCGAGGCGAGGAAGATAAAGGATATCGAGGCATACAACATGCTTCTTGCTGAATAAGAAAAGGGCCGTCCCGTATGTGGAACGGCCCTCTTCATTATATTGGAGTGTGATTATGTTTATTCCTGTGTCTGTACTGAAGATTTCAGTGGAGCGGGCTCGACTGCAGGTGCAGAAGTCTTGTAAAGATCGATGTCCTTAACGGGCTCTCTTGAGATGATGACAGCTGCTACGATTCCTGCGACGGTAAGAACTGCGTTGATGATGTAGTAAAGCGTGTCTGAAAGCTCGAGTGACATCAAAGCTGAACTGCCGAAAGTACCGTAGATATTAAATACGATGTGGGCAAGGCAAGTGATGCGGATATTGCCGTACTTATACCTTAAAAGTCCGAGAGACAGACCGAACAATGTGGCATATGTGCTCTGAACGACATTCATATGAGCGATGCCGAACAGGATTGCCTGGATAAAGATAACAGCGACGGCATTGAGACCTGCTCTTCGCAGATATCCCTGTGTTACTGCTCTGAACATCAGCTCTTCAGCGACAGGACCGAGGAGGCATGCATAGAACAGAGTGATCAGGAAGTTGGAACCGAGACCTACACTTTCCATCGTAGAGCTGTAGTTTTCCATCAATGAGGGAGCAATTGCATCCAAAGCGTAAAGGAACAGGCTGATGGCAGCGGATGTTCCGATGATAAGTACGATGGTGAGAATAACTCCCTTAGGAGTAAAGACTTCTTTGTTGCTGAGCTTGATCTGGTGCTTCAGGAATACTTTCTTGTACCAGATGAAGAAGATGATGATAGCTATTACGGCATATGCGACCATGCCTATCGTCAATGCTTTCTGCGCGGCTTCGGAAGAAATGATCTCAGCTGTGTTCGTAAGATTGATCGGGCCGGTTTTGCTTTGTTCCCTGATTCCGATGATGATGGCGGGTGCGGATGCTATTGAATTAAGAAAGAGCATGATCATAAGAGGAAGGAATGCCATTGCTACGAAAGAAGATCTTATCTTCTTCTTAGCGGGTGTAGTAGTAATTGGACCAGACATAAAAATACCTCCGTAAGTGGTTTACGAAGGTAATTATAGATTTGCCGGGTTAATATACCAACAAGTAATTATTAAGATAAGTTTAAGATGTTTACTTTCCGTGTCAGCATAACTAGGGTGTTGTGTAATCGTAAGAACTCCAGTTCTCATCATCCCATATGTTGTTTCTGACCGTGAGCCAGTATCCGTCCGGGTCAACATACTGAGTGCCGTTGTTGGTGTTTACATTCCATTCTTCCGACATATAGATGAGCTGATCGTCCGTTTTGTCGTTGAGAGTGATCGGATTACCGGTGAAAGGGTTAGTCGGGTTGGGGATAAGACCATTAACTGCAATATATGGCGTATCTGCATTGGTCATAAAGTCGTTGCATGTAGAGAACTCGCTGTTGCTGCCGAAGTCTTTGATCATAAGAACAGGATTAACCCATTGAGCATCAAAATCGAGTTCGGGTACCAGCAGATCATCGAACTGTGACAATCCAAAACCGTGGTCGGCGACCAGGATGATTCGGGAGTTATCATAAAGACCATTGTCGCGCAGATAGTCAAACCACTCGCCTAATGCGATCAGGGCAGCCATATTACACTGATAGGAAGGGTAATCCTGGAAATCCGTGTCCATGTGCATCTCTACACCGTTAAGGATGAATCTGTCCTCGTGGGCTGCATCATATTCGGTATTATCGATAATAACTGCAGGAAGATAAGAAGGTTCTTCGAGAAGCGTGATCTCATGAGCTGTGTTGTTGGCGAACATGAAGAAACAGTTGCGTGGATCGTCGTTTACTTCGACTACTTCATCTAAGGACTGCAAAGCTGTGAACTCTTCGACATATGTCTCGAATAGGCCTCTTTGAGTGTGAGGTGTCGTTCCGGCATATGTATCATCAACATAACCGTCATAGAACAGATCGATCTGACAGTAAGAACCTTCCATGTAGATTCCGGGTTGAAGCGCAAGGGGCAGCGTCTTCATAACGCCAAAACAGAATAGATTGCGGTTAAGACGGGACTCGATCTCATCACCTGCATTAATGAGGAGTTCGTTTCTGTCGTTAAACATACCTGACAATCTGAACGCATTAATATCCGGATTATCATCGTATATGCTGACGTCGGGGATCCATTCATAGTTGGCATAAGAAGGATCTCCTACAGAGACGTTCCAGCCGTTATCCGCGAATATAGTCGGCAGAACTCGAAGGGCTTCATTGTGTTTGTCTACGAGAAGCTCGTCCGATCTCGCATTAAGATTATAAGGTGTGTATTCATATCCGCCGTAAAGAGCCGGAGACCCGAAGTTAGTGTGGGAGCCGAATGATATGGTGTTCGGATAGAATACAAATCCGTCAAACTTCTCAATAAGATCGGGGCGCTCGTTGAACAGATAAGGAATATAAGAACCCATCATTCTGTCCATCATTATGAGAATGACGTTCTGTCCTGTTGTTGTAAGAGTTGCAGAAGGTGCTGAGGCTGACTGGTGATAGTCATAATCCTGAGAGGATGCAACATTGAAGATCAGCACGATGTTAGTAAATGACAAAACGGCTATTGTCGCTGCGATAACCGAAGCGATGGCTTTGATTATCTTAGGCTTGCGGCACAGTATCAGGACAGCCACAGCTATGATCATGATATCAACCAACAGATTAATGATCATCTGGCCAAGTTCCATGGTCATCTTGTGATCGTAGATCAGCTTTCTTGATAACAGTCCAAAGTTAACGTTAAAGAAGACGTAGTTAGCTATTCCGATCAATGCCCAAGAGACTGTGATAAGGGTGATGTTCCTCTTGTTACGGTCTCCTGCAAGATAGTAGAAGACAGGTATCCAAATCAGGAAAGCGCCTGCAGCGATAAGTGCACTGCTAAGGATATAGAGAACCGGGGTGTGAGGTGTCGCACTTAAAGTGTTGATCAACTCTGCAGGATTCTCTGATACTACGTCGGCGGGAATCATGATGCCCGTGAGGATCGTAAGTACAGTGCATGAAATGAGAAGAATAAACTTGCCGTTATTTAAGTCCTTCTTGCTATGTGGATCTTTCTTTCTTAATGAAGGTTTACGGGCAAGAAGTATTATATTCTTCACCAAAGAAAAGACATTGTTTAACGTCCAATAGAAGACGAGTCCTGAGGGAGAACCATAGAGCAGGAACAGGAAGACTACAGCAACAAGAATAAGCTTAAGCTTCTCCTTGAGAGGCTCTTTGCTCGAATAGATGAAGCTTGAGATTATATTGATGACCGTCATGAGGATAGGAAGGAAATTGATACTGACACTTCCTATCGTTATAAGAGCATCCGGCATCGCAAGATCCTTGATGGGACCAAGCGAGATTCCCTGAAGTATACGGAGTTCCGAGAGGAAATAATATGCCGCCATGAAGAAGGGTATCTGAAGCAGCAATGAGGTGAGAGTCTTGAATGTGTTAAGAGGGCTGTAGCTCATCTCCTGATAATAGGTCTGAAGCATCATGACTCTCTCGTCACCGAAGAAGCACTTCTTGATATGATCGGCCATGGGACGGATAGAGGCTTCCTTATCGCGGGCCTTCATCTGAAGTTCGTCCGCCCTGTTATAAAGAGGCAGAGCGAGCAGATTAACAACAAGGCTAAGTACTACTATTGACAGTCCGCAGCTTGAGGTAAGTTTATAAGCATAGAAGAATATGATCTCAAAAAGCAGTCTGATAGGTTCGATCAACAGCAGATAGAGATAGTTGATGATATTCATGATCACTTCTTCTCCTTTGCTGCTTTGTTGTATTCTCTGATGATGAAGTCGACAGTTCTTTCTGCGCCTTCGTCCATATGAGCCCAAGTCTCTTTACGGGCCTTGTCACGGCCGTTCTTGAGACGGATATCGCTCATGCAATTATCGATAATGTCTTTCAGGTTGTTAAGATTATCCGAATTAAGTTCGAGACCTATGTGGGGCAATATATCCAAAGTCCACGGTCTGTTATCAAGCCAATAGTAGTCATAGCAGTCCGGATTGAACTCGGTATCTGCATAGATAAGAGGCTTGTCAAAAGCCAAAGTAAAGTCAAAGATGATACCCGAGAAATCCGAGATCAGTATATCGGCATCGTTCAGAGATTCGAAGTTATCACTCGATCTGTCCCAATGAAAATGCTCCGTCTCAGGATAGCTGCTTATTATCTTGTCCATCATCTCTTTATCTGTGATAAGGGACTGAGGATGAGGGCGGACTATAATGTCATACCCTGTGCTTACCAACTGATCGAGAACTTTGGTGCCGAATCTGTTAAAGATGCTGTTGGGACCCCAGGAAGGCGCAAGCAGGACAAGCGTATTCTCGTGAGGCTTTCTTGGGGTGGCAAGAATGCGTCTTCGCATCTCATCCATATAAGGAATGCCGACCAGTTCGACATCTCTGGCAGGGAGGTTACGCTTGCGTTCAAGCTCACGGATCTGATCTATCTGATACTGTCCCGACAGGGGCAGCCCATCGAAAAAGTCCGTTCCGAACATTCTGTATCCTGCGATGTCGTTAGCTCCGTGCTGAACATGAATGTAGTAGTCTACCAGCTTGGATCTCTTCCACTGGTATACACCCAGGCCGGGAGTAGAAGCTACCAATACTACCGCATTGGCCATGTTAAGTCTTGCAAAAGCACGGTTGCCCTCTCCTATGTATTCGGCTTTCATGTTATTGATCTCAATTGCTTCAAAAGCGGGATCATCCTTTGACATGGTCCAGTAAACAAAAGGGATGTTATGCTTGTTCAATTCAACGCAGATAGGCTTGAAGACGATCCAGTATCTTTTGGTCTCGGCGAATATCAGGATCGGGATCCTGTCTTTGTCGATCTTATCGAGTTTTCCGCGTGTAAATACGTACTTTGCCTTAACCCAAAGTATACGGATCAGATAGAATAAGAATCCGATAATGCTTATTGCTATAGTGAAGAGCATGCTCCCGGTTCCGGGATCTATGTAAAGTGTCATTTAATCTCCCCGTGCTTGGATATGAGATAATCGGCGGCTTTCTCTGCTCCGTGCCCGATGTTGCACCATGTCTGTTTACGTGCAAGATCACGGCCTTCCGCAAGATCCTTGGCATCTGCTCCGTTAAGGCAGTCATTAACAAGCTGTCCGATATTCTCGAAGTTATCCTTGGTAAGAAGTCTTCCGATCTTGGGAAGGATAGTGTATGTCCAGAGTTCCTGTTCGTCCCATGAGCAGTCATACTGGGTCCAGTCAGAACTGGGATCGGTATAGATGATAGGCTTGTTAAATACCAAAGAGAAATCGAATACGACACCGGAGAAGTCAGAGATAAGGATATCTGCTTCGTTCAGTACGTCGAAGTTGTCAGGGTCTCTGTTCCATCTGATCTTGTCGGAATCCGGGAACTTAGCCATAAGCTCATCCATGAGTTCCTTCTCGGATGTGAAGGACTGGGGATGAGGTCTGATGATGATGCGGTAACCGGTCTTGATGAGGTTCTCGATAAAGGGAGCGCCATATGCTGTCAGGATACCGTTATTACCCCAGGAAGGAGCCAGCAAAACTACGGGATCCTTCTTGTCAGTTGTCTTAGCCTCGATGCCGTTAAGCCTCTCGAGCATCTTATCCATATAAGGAATGCCTGCAAGCTGGAGATCCTTGGCAGGGATGCCGCGCATCTTCTCGAGACGGCGGATCTCATCTATCTGATACTGTCCTGACAGAAGGACTGCATCATAGAAATCAAGACCGAACATCTTGTATGTGGTTATATCGTTTGCCATGTGGGGCAGGTGAACGTAGTACTTTACACCCTTGGATCTCTTCCACTGGTAAACATCAAGGCTCGGAGTGGTGGAAAGAACTATATCTGCCTTAATGAGATTCATTCTGGAGATGGCCTTGTTGCCTTCGCCTATAAACTCGGCGTGTACGTGCTTGTACTCTTTGGACAGCGCAGGATCATCAGGGCTTGCCGTCAGGTAGTGTATCTCTTCACCTCTGTTCTCGAACTCATCGCAAATGGGACCGAATACGTTCCAGTAGCGCTTGCCCTCGGAGAAGATGACGATGGGGAGTGTGCCCGAATCGGTGTTCTTACTCCTTCCCCCCGTGAAAAGGAATTTCAGCTTGATCCAGAAAGCTCTTAAAGCGAATACCAACACACCGGTAATACCGATGATGATGGAAAAGAGCATGCTTCCCGTTCCGGGATCGATGTAAAGTATCTTATCCAATACCAGTTAATTCTCCTTCTTCTTTGTACTATTCTTAGTGACTATCCACCAAACTGATACTGCAGCTGCGGGCATCGAGCTTGAGTTTCTTTCCGTTCTCCCTGAAGGATCAGGAAATATAGCTGGTGGAATGTAAAGCAGGCTAGAGCCATATAGGCAAAGTAGATCGAGATCGGTGCAAATGATGTCGGGTATGACACCATTATCGTGATGATAATGGCCAATACGCCGTCACTGAATGCTTCTAATCTGTTCTTCTCCATATGTGCTTATTATATCTTTTAGTCTTCTTTGTTATTTTTCTTTTTGATTAAAAATATAATCACAAGGATAACAGGTATCAATAAGCATTCAACCAACGACACAAATCCCTATTTCGCATTATAATGTAGTTGTAAATACATGATCTCTGAGATGATTGCCCTATCAGGCCGGGATGTTGATAAGATTTGATGTGGAGGTGATAGCATGGACGCAGCAAAGGGTACACTAAAGAAATCAATAGCGATAATACTGTCAGCTATAATCATTGCCTCTGGTGGTCTTATTTTTAGAAAGAACGCTGTGAATGCAGACACATACAACGAAGGAATCGTTACCTTCGTCAACAGTCTATACTCTGATTGCCTTGGCAGGACAGCGGATTCTACTGGTCTCAATGATTGGTGCAACAAGCTTGCTACAGGACAGATTACAGGCAAGCAGTGCGCATACGGATTCTTTTTCAGTCAGGAGTTTTTAGATAGAACATTTACACCAGAAAGCTTAATTGATACTTTCTATCGAGTGTTTCTGAATAGAGGTGCTGATCCTGATGGTAAGGAATATTGGCTCAGCAAAGTAAATACAAATATGAATTTTACAGCTGCGGTAGCACTTCTCTTCGATGGGTTCGCTGACAGCACCGAGTTTGCTAATAAATGTGCTTCATACGGAATCATAGCCGGAGGACATATAGACACTTCGACAGTTGTTACTACTGCTAACAATTCCGCATCTCAGCCTGTTGAAGAGGCATTCTACGATGTTGATATGTATGCCCCATATGACGAAGTCAATAGCGGTATGGGCAGACCTGCGGCCTCTTCTGCAGCATTGGATGCTTACTGGACATCAAGGGGATGGGAGATTTGGTACATTGATTTAGGAAACGGTGCTACACAAAAGTGTTATGCTCGCTTTTACGATACTGCTTCTATGAACGACCTTATTAATCAGTATCGTGTTGCGAATGGACTGCAACCTTATATCATTATTAATGATCCCAACGATGAAAGAGTCCAGTGGTCTAGGCAAAGAGCTGTTGAGATAGCCTACAATGGTAGTCATACACGCCCTAATGGAGGCCGCTTTGGTTCATCAAGTGAAAACTTAACAAACATGCCTCCTCCCACCGGTGCTTTCGGTATATGGAGAAATTCTGCGGGGCACCGAGCTGCAATGCTTGGTCCATACAGTGCTATATCATCAGCTGCATGTAGAGTAATATTCGTTAATCCTGATGGTGTAACGATATCTGATGATGATAGAACTGGCGTATGGTTCCACTCTCCTAACGCAAATGGCTGCGGTACAGCAACTGTACTTAATCTTTGGTAGGGTCTACTATCTGAAATGCTCTATATGGAACCCGGGCTGTTGCTCGGGTTCTTTTTATGCTATAAACTCGTTTTCACGATTTAAGGCACAGCTTTGCAGTTTTATCGATTGAAAGTGGAGACGATATCAAAACAATATACCCAGAAATACATCGATGATGTCAGTTAGTATGATTTGATGCCATTTCGTACTAATACTACTTTTGCGATAAAGGGTATAACAAAGGGTATAAATAAATTCAAAAGCCTTGAAAACACAGTATTTACAGGGCTTTCAAGGCTTATTGTTATTACCCCTATAATTTGGACTATGTGTTCTTAACTCACATCATATCACAGATTCATAATAGCTATTTCTGCATTGATGTGGATTAGTTCTTAGCCTTGTAACAATCCTTTCTTCATTGTAGTAGCGAATGTATTGTCTGATATTCCTTTTAAGTTCCGACAGGGATTTAAAAGCGTATTCTTTGTCGTAGTACATATCCGTCTTCAGCCTGCCAAAGAAGTTTTCGGTTGGTGAGTTATCCAGACAGTTTCCTTTGCGTGACATGCTTTGGACTA
>JAEEGL017053264.1_pt1 | contig 29708 bp, 56 predicted proteins | sample 9134231 | NCBI WGS metagenome assembly JAEEGL01 (sample SAMN16246548, study PRJNA631951) | gut metagenome | biome: gut microbiome; feature: rumen; material: fiber-attached | host: Bos | place: Iran: Karaj | collected 2018-10
TATTTTATTCAATGCCAGATAGTTCTAGAGCTTATAGACAGTCTCTAGGAAGAATTGATAGAATAGGTCAAACTGAAATGCCTATATATTATCATTTAGTTATGGAAAGAACTATTGATGATAAAATATTTGATATGGTTCAAAACAAAGTAGAATTTAGTGAAAAGGATCTTAATGAGTTAACAATATAATCTTGTAAGTATCATCTAGTAGATATATAAAAAGGCTCTGTTAGAGTTTCGCAATTAACCTATTAACACCCTAAAATTGCAGATATGTCTACTAAATGATATTTATAAGATTATCTTAAAAGTAAAGGAGAATAAGTATGGACTATGACAAAATGTTAGAAAAAGCAATAAAAAATAGTGAAAAATTATATAATGAGGATCTAGTTTATAAGACATTAGTTGATAATTATAGTAAAGCAAGTATTGAGTATAATAAAAATCAATTAAAAGCAAAAAATAACGAAAAAGTAGATAGTTCAAAAGTAAGTGAAGCAATAAATGCTCTTGCTAAATATACTGATGATTTGCATAGAAAATCTGTATTGGAATTTGTTAAATATATTAATCTAACAAACGAAGATATTAGAGATATGATGTGTGAAGGAATTTTAGATAGTAAAGTTATAGAAAAAATATTAAAGTTTAAAGGATTAATTAAAGATGAAAAAAGTTAAAAGTAAATTTGAACGATTACAAAGAAGTAATTGGAAGAAAATGAAAGATAATTTAACATTGTATAAATACATAATAAATAAAAATAACCATATAAAAGGGTTTTATAAAGATAATAAAGGTACTATCTATACACATTGGTTAAGTGATGAAGAAATAGAATTGTTAAAACTAGAAAGTAAAGGTGACTACTAATGAAAGATGAAATAAAAGAAATATTAGAATATGCTAAAAGTAAAGGTTATATAGATTTAGACTATGTAGAAAGTAAACTATTATTAGATTACATAAATAATTTACAAAAAGAAAATGATAATTTAAAATTCTATCTAAATGATGTTGTTTTTGATGATAACAATATTGATGTAGAATTATCAGCAAGATATTTAAGGAAATTAGGTTATATAGATTTTGATGAAGAAAGACAAGTTTATGTTAATAAACATAACAATAAACCTTTTATGCAAGAAGATACGAAAGAAAAATCATTCTACATTAAAGATGATGAATTAAATGATTATACAAAACAACTAGAAAATAAAATTGGTAAAGTATCAAATAAAATTAAAACTATATTTAAGGAAGAAAATTGGTACGAAAACTACGAATATAACGATTTAGAAAAAGCATTAAAAGAAATAGATTATATCATACAAGGAAGTGATGAATAATGAATGTAGGAGATTATGTAAGAACTAAAGATGGCTATATTTACAAAATTGAAGATGGAGAAGAATTTTATGAAGATTATGTTAATGTTGGAATAGGCACGATACTCGATATTGATGGTATATGGGTAGATAAAGCACATTTTCAATATGTAGATAAAAGAGAAATAGTTAAATCAAGTCCAAATATAATAGATTTAATAGAAGTTGGAGATATATTGTATTTAGAAGAAAGTGATGATATTGCTTGTATGTTTTTTAAAGATATATATTTAGTGAAAAATGAAGATAATTTATTAAATATAATAGGCGATATTAAAAATAAAAAATGTAATTTAATATCAATAGTAACAAAAGAACAATTTGAAAGTATGGAATATAAGGTAGGTGATAAATAATGTTAGTATTACCAATAAAAAAGAAATGGTTTGATATGATTAAATCAGGTGAAAAGAAAGAAGAATATAGAGATATTAAACCATATTGGTTTATTAGATTTAGAAATAATCTAGAAGTGTATGAATATGATTGGTTAGGAGATTGTATTGAGATAAGTAAAGGTAAAGGAACTGTTATATTTAAAAATGGTTATCAAAAAAATGCTCCTAAAATTAAATGTGAAATTGAAATAACAACAGGATACGGTAAAAAAGAATGGGGAGCAAAATTAAGTGAATTATATTATGTATTAAAAATATTAAGTGTGGAGGAAATATGTTAAAGATTAAAGAATGGTATTTAAGAAAATTCAAAAACCAAAGTTGTTTTATGTATTGCACTTGTGGAAATGAATTGGTTAGTAGCAATAGTAAATATACAACAAAAGACCATATATGTTATGAATATAAATGTAATAAATGTGGTAAAAAAAGTAAGTGGATATTAGATACACCTGTACCAATTAAAATAGAAGATAAGTAGGTGAATATATGAGTGCAAAAGAAATATTTGAAATGTTAGGGTATAAATTAATAGTTTCTCATTCATCCCCTGAAACTGCTGAAGAATATCAATTTGTATATGAAAGTAAAAATGAATGGAACAGCCCAACTAGAATTGAATTTAGAAAATGTAAAAATGGTATATTTGAATTGTATATAAGTCAGTTAGAAATTTTACATAATATTTATGATAGTAGATTACCATTAAGCGTTTTACAAGCAATAAATCAACAAGTAAAGGAGTTAGGTTGGTATGGAAAATGATATAAAAGAAATATTAAATAAAATAGGATATCATCAACATATTCACGAACATTTAACATTAAATCCTAAAGAACTTGACATATTAGCACAATACATAATTAAAACACAAGAAAAATTAAATTTAGCCGAAAATATTTTATACGATTATTTATACAAAGATAACAAGATAACAAAAGAGTTATATGATAAATTTAAAGGAAGTGATGAATAATGGAATTATTTATAAGAAGTCAAGATAAGACGATGTTATATAAAGTAAATGAAATATTTGTAGAAAGTGAAATAATCAATTATATTGAAACAGGGAAATACTTTATTTGTGTAAATGATGAAGGATTTGGAACATACAAATCAAAAGAAAGAGCATTAGAAGTATTAGATGAAATACAAAGGATTTTAAAACCTGCGATAAAAGCACTCACACCATTAACTGAAAGTAAGGAAGATTATAAAAATCATTGTATGAAAACTGAATTAGTTGGTTATGAAACTACATACGATATAGTTGCTTTACCAACTTATGTATATGAAATGCCAAGTGAGTGAGGTGATTAAATGTTAAGTGTAATATTATTTTTATTCTTATTATTCGTATGCCCACCTTTAGCGTTTTTATGGCTAGTAATTAGATTATTTATGTTTCTAGGTAGAAAAGACAAGTAATCTCTTAAAGTAGAACTTAATTTGCATATATGCACAATTAATGATATAATATCCTTAAAAGTAGAACTAGTTAAATAGTTATACATATAAGAATTGGTGGTGACAATATGGCAAAGACTACAACTAAAGAAAAATCATACAACAAGAAATACTATCAAAAGCATAAGAAAGAAATAATCAAGGAAGTTCAATCAAAGCAAAAATCTAACAAGAAAGAATACAACAAAGACAAAAGAGAATATTATGCTGATACTCCTAGTTATAGAAAGTATAAAAGAAAGTATGCTGAAGAATATCGTAAAAGAGAACCTGTTAAATCAAAGGCTAAAAAATATCGTAAGGCTTTAAAAGAAAGATAAGAGAATATTAAAAGAATATCCAATAAGATATTCTTTTTTTCATAGTATATATCAGATCATATATTTTGTTTTATATTTTTTGAACATATTTTGTAAAGTTTTGTAAATTGACATTTTGTTTACACTGTAAATTGACATTCAAAATGTATGTAAAATGTAAACTAATTAAAATTGTAAATCTAATATATCATAAATCAGTATATAAGTAAATATACAATATATTTACATATCAATATATGTATAAATATGTATAAATATGTAAATGCCTTTATTTCTTGCATAAATGCCTTTATTTCAGTTAAAATCACTTTCTAGTGTATTTATACTACTTTTGTATTTTTGTTGCTTAAATTGTGTTTAAAATAGCGAATAATGGTATATAAAGAATAATTAATAACTTAATATAGTCTTATTTAATGAATAAACCTACCGTATTGCTTTGAAAATATCTTTCTAGTGTATTTATACTAGAAAAGTGTTTCGTGTCTTAAATAGCCTTTAAAATGGTTATTTTGGTATATATAGAAAACAATTAAATAATTAAAGTGATAGATTATATTATTGATCTGTACTAGATAGCAAATACCTATAATGTTTATTATGTTAACTTGTATATAAAATAAAAAAGACTATTTCTAGCCTTTATCTTCATTTTCTCTTTTATAATATTCTATATCAATATCTATATTGTCTGTAACTATTTCTAATAACTCTTCTAATGTACTTTGTTCTTTATAAAGAGCAAACATTAATTCAATAATTCCATATTTTTCATTTTGTAAATAATATTCATAACTTTCGTTTGTTTCTTTAATGTAAACTACATACTGTTCTTTTGTTTTATAGTGTGTATATTGGTATTTTTTGATAAAATCGTTTTTACACTCTAACATAATTAATTCTCCTTTAATTCAATATTCTTTTCATAATGATATAAATAGTAGTTTATTAATTCATTGATCTTTTCAAATAATTCACTATCATTATTTATTCTTGTAGTTATTTCTTTTATATCTTCTTCTTGCAAACTTTCTAAATATGGTATATCTTGTTTATCACTATTCAGACCATATCTATTAATATAATCAATTTCATTTTGTATATATAATTCTACTGTACTTGTATCTGCCATAATCTACACTCCTAACATTTTATGAACTTTCTTAATATCTTTTAATTGATCTTTAAAATCTACATATCTTTCTTTTTCTAAATATCTAATTGACATTGATATTAATGTTTGTATTTCACTTGTTTTCATATTTTTTAACATATTCCATAATTCTTCACTATTCATAATAAACCTCCATTGCTAAAATTATACTATCTTCATAATTAGCGCCTAACAATTCAAAAATCTTTACCTGTTCTTTAATTTCTTCTATATTCATTATGCCACCTCTTTATTATATTCAATAATATCGTTAATTGTATCTCGTATAGAACATAGACTTTCTAAATCATCGCTTTTAATAATGTAGTTACTTCCTAAATCATATCTATTAAAATCACTTAAATTACCATTCATATATTCTATATCATTTATAACTACACCTATAAAATACTTAACAATTTTTAATATATCTAAATTATCATAATTAAACTCTATTGTTTTTAAATCTTCCATATTAATATTATCTTTTTTCATAATAAAACCTCTTTTCTAATTCCAATTTGTTCCGCTATGTATGCCTTTAAATGCACCAATTATAAATGCTAATATATACCATAATATCATTTAAACCACCTTATCACTTTCTTGCCAATATTCTATTGTATAACTCATACCAAAATCATAATTTATAACAAGTATTGTATTATCTTCTTTTTCTTCAATATCTTTTAAAATATCATATATTTCTTCTTCCATATCACTTGTTGCGATGCTGTTTCTTAAATATTCTTTGATATCTTTAACTTTACCTAATAATTTATATCCATTATCATAAACATTATTCATATTTTACCTCCATTAATTGTATATTTTTTCAATATCAAAACCTAATTCTTTAAATAGTAAATCTCTTGTATTATGGTATATATCTGCATTAAAATTATTTTTTACTCTTGTTTGTTCGTATATAAAAATACACTCATTTAAACATCTTGTTGCACTATATAGATTAATAATATAATCATAGTATGTATAATTATTATTTATGCTATCATTTAATCTATCTTTAAAATCTCTTATAATAGTTTTTTCTATATATTCTAAACCTAGTAAATCACTATCATTTATTTCTTCTTTAAACTTGTTAAAATCAAATGTTGGTATTTTATAATCATTATTCATAATCTAAGATCTCCTTTTCTTCATAACATTTAATTGTTTCTTCTATACCTTGTCTATTGTCAAAACCACCATATATAAAATCTACTAAAACTGTTGTAAAACTATCACTAAGATATATAATAAACACAATATCACTTTTAAAACCATTGTTTGTATAGCCTTCATATAGATAATATTTTCTTTTTTCTGTTTCATAACATAATTCTTTTGTTAATTCATTTTCCTTAAACATATCTATCTATCTCCTTTTCTAATTTTTTATATGTATCTATATCTTTTTCTATAATCTTAAAATATATATATTTTCTTATAAACTCACACTCTATATATTGTTTTTCACTATCACATACACACTCACATTGTAAACTACCTAAACTATCTAAACTACTTATATAATCTTCTAATAAATTAAAACTTGTTCCATATCTTTCGCTTAATATTTTGTTATATTTATTTATTAATTTTTCTAATTTATTCATAACTATCTAACTCCTTTTTTCCTTAAAGTAGAACTATTTATCTTAAAAGTAGAACTCAATGTTTTCTACTATTGATACTCTACCTTTTGTATTTTTTACCTTATATCTTGGTACTGTATCATATTTATCAATTTTATATACATACCATATTTCGTTTTCTTTCAATTTAAAATCTCCTATTGAACTTTCATTATGTTCGTTTAAATATTTTGCTAATTGTTTTGCTTGATCTGCACTCTTGCATAATATTGTATATTTTTTTGAATATATGAACTCTTTTCCTTTAATTGTTTTGCTTATAATAAACATATAACCACTCCTTTTCCTTTTGTTGCACCTATCATATCATAGGATATTTTGTATTGGTGACTTTCAAAGCATATTTTTCATTTTTCCAAAATATATTTGTCTTATATTCTATACAAAATATATTTTTACATATTTTTGACAAGTTTTTGTCAATTTGTGTAAAGTTTACATTTGTTTGATATGTATATTTACACTTTTTTACAGTTGTCAAATAACAGTAAATAGATCGTAAAATATGTTTTTTTCTTTTTGGTTGTTTGATCTGTACTAATGATACTATAAAAAAATAGTTATTAGTGACTTTTTAAAAAAAATAATAAAAAAGTATTGCAATTATATTTTATTTATGTTATCATTTAATTAGCAACAAAGAAAAGCAAGAAAAAATAGATAGGAAAAGAAAGGAGAAAAGAGAAAAAAGTATAAAAAATAAAATATAATAATAAATAATAAATAATAAATAATAAATAAGAAAAGGAGAAAGAAAAATATGTATAAAATAAGAAGCACAAAAAAAGAAGTGAAAGAGGCAAGTTATAGAGTTTTAGCGGTTGGCTATTGTGAGGCTCAATTTTTATTAAGAGGGGAAAACCCTGTATGCTATTGCGGGGGCTACTATGGTTGGTCTTGTGACAACTATGACCTATCAAAATATGGCTATAATTTGACTATATCGACTGGATATAGTCCAGTTTCAGATCAAAACATAAGCAAGGAAATAATAAAAAATAAATATAATATAATAAAAAAATACGAAGAAAAAGCAAGAAAAATTAATTGTAATAGTGGGAGTTGGGAAACTATCCAAAAAAAATTAACTAAAAATCTTATAGACTTTATAAAGGAGATAGTAGAATATGAGAAATAAAAAAAATATATACATCTTATACAGTTATAACTCTTTTGATAATGATTATAAGCAAGTTATGGAATATTATAACTTGAAAGATCTACAAGAAAAAAATAACATACAATTAGAAAATAAAAAAAGCATATACCACTATATTTATAAGAGTATAGATCAAGTTATTAATAACAAGTTATTTAATAAATATATAATAATAAAAGAAGATATATAACAATATATCTTTTTATTTATGTATATATATTAATAAATAAGACTATAAAACAGTAATATAGTCTTTTTTGCTGTTTTAAAGCCTTTTCTAGCCTTTCTTGTCTTTTCTAGTATATTTATATTGATTTATACATAATTAATTAAATATAGCATATTTTATTAATCAATATTAGTATATATGTATATATTAATATATTAATATATGTATATATGTATATATCTATTAATTTATAGTTATTTATGATTATATTGTATTGTTATTTATATAGATATAATATAGTTATTTATGTATTATAATAGTATAGTTATTTATTAATATAATTAGTTAGTTATAAAGTGGATAATAGTAGGTAATTATATTATACAATTTTATTGTATTATTTTTTTTATTTATTTTTTTACTTTACAGATCATTATAATGTAAATAGTATGTAAAGTTATGTTATTATTCATTAATGAAACTTAACACCTATTTGACACTATACCCACCCCAATATAATGTAAACAAAATGTCAAGAATTACTCCCTTCCACAACTCTCACAAAAATTTTACTTTGACTTTAACCTATGGTATAATATAGGCAGGTGATAAATATGAAAATAGTAATTTTAATATTAATAGGAATTGGTTTTGTTTTATTCCTAATAGATTATTTAACAACAAAAGATATTGCTGATAATATGTTTATAGATGATGAAACATATAACCATCAATATATAACTGCTTTAAATAATGCTGTAAATTATTATGAAGAACATTTAGGTAGAAGATTAACAAAAGGTGAATATAATAAACTTAAATACAAAATATTTGATGATTTCTATAGAGTAGATAGATATAGATAATTTTACTTTGGATTTACTTTGTGTTATAATTAAATTGCAACATTTACTCCTTTCTAAAATGTTGTGTTTGTGCTTTGTATTGTCGCACAATTCTAAACTGAGATAGATATTAGGGTATCTATCTTTTTATTTGCAATTTTACAAAATAGAATAATGTGATATAATAGATATAGTGGAGGGATAAAAAATGAAAGAAGAAGAGTTAAAAAATGGCTTACAGGAGTATGTTTAGATAATGATGCTCAAATAGAAATGGTAACACCTTTAAAAGATTGTACGGATATATTAAAAGCGATAGATGAAGCGTATGAGGAAATGGAAAAAGATGAAAATAAAAAACGTTGTATTGTTTATTTAAACGGAATAAAAACAATAATGGTGGAGGAAGATGAATAATGAAATTTAAAATGAATAATAGCGATTGGGAAATAAAAGAGATAAGTAATGCTGAAATGAATGTATTAGTTCCAAGTGATAAGCAAGAAACATTTACACACGGAACGACACAATACGATTGTAATACTATTTTTATTAATGAGGATACACCTAATAAAAAAAAGACATTATATCACGAATTAACACATTGTTTTATGTATGAATATGGTCATAGCCAATGGAATAAAGAGTTTGACAATGAAGATGTATGTGAAATTATGGCTAGTAGTCACGATATTATCCACGAAATAGTAGAAGAATACTTTAGTAGAGTAGAAATAGAAGAATTTTCGCGTAAATATAGTTGTAAGTCAGACACTGAAATACTAAAATTACTACAAGAAGAACAAAAATTTGGCAAAGATGAAGGATGGAAAGAGGTACAATGGTGAATAAGATGAGATTAGTAGGACCATATAATGGGTATGCAAAACCTGAAATGTGGGATAGTAATAGTGAAGTTACTTGTTATGTCGATAATAGAATTAGATTGATAGATAAAAAGAGTGATAAACAAGTTATTTTATTAATAGAGCCAAGACCAATACAAGAAGATGTATATCACGATGTTTTAAAGAAAGCAAGTTTAGTTAAGTATGTATTTACACACGACAGTAAACTTTTAAAGACAATTCCTAATGCAAAACCAATAATATGGGGTGGATGTTGGGTTAAGTGTGAATTTCCTGAAAAAACTAGATTTATGTCTTGTTTATGTAGTCATAAATATTTAACTGACTTACATAAAGTTAGATATGACACTTGTCAAATGTTTAAAAACTATGAAAACTTTGATTTGTTCGGTCCCTTTGATGACAATCATAGAATAAACCCTAGTGAAAGTTATATTCCATATAAATATACTCTAGCAATAGAGAATTATATAGATGATATATGGTTTACTGAAAAAGTAATAGGGTGCTTTGCTACAAAGACTATTCCTATCTATTTAGGTGCTAATAATATAGGGGATTATTTTAATACCGAAGGTATGATTATTGTAAAAGATAAAGATGATTTACAAAAAACAGTAAAATCAATGCTAGAAAACCAAGAATATTGGGAAGATCATTATAACGATGTTAATGTTCAAAAGGCAATTAACGAAAACTATGAGAAATCTAAACAATATTGGTATTTTGAAGATTGGTTCTATACTACTTACGAGAAAGAGATAGGTGAGTTGTTTGAAACTTAGTATTATAATTCCTTGTTGGAATAGTGCTGAATGGATAGAAAAGTGTCTAAAAAGCATTCCTAAACGAAATGACATCGAGATTATATGTATAGATGATGGTTCAACTGATGATACTTTTAATTTAATATCAAAAATATTTGCTAAAAGGAAAGAAAATAATATTTTACTTCGTTATAATAAAAATAAAGGAGTATCTTATGCAAGAAATAGGGGCATAGACAAAGCAAAAGGTGAATATATCCTAATGTTAGATAGCGATGACTATATTTATCCTAAAGTTTTCAATGAAATATTAGATAATTACCTAGATGGTGAGAATGATATGGTGTTTTATGATATGGAAAACAATGCAAAGTATGTATTTAAGTCAGACCAAAACAATTATCAATGCAAATACGGCAATTTTAAGTTCATTCGTAGAGAATTTTTAGGTGATTTAAGATATACAGTAGGCAAACAATATGCCGAAGATAAAGAATTACACCTAAAATTGATGGAAAAGTACCCAAGTTGCTATTTTACTAAGAAAGTTATGTATCATTACAACTATCCTCGTAAAGGCAGTTTAAGTGCAATAGGGGAAAATAGATGAATTTGCATTATTTAAAAAATAGTGCTATAATGAAATTAAGGGAAGTACCCGAATTACTTCCCTTAACACTTATTCGGGAGGTGTTATTATGAAAGAAATATGGAAAACTATGAAAGAACATAATGGCTATGAAGTTTCTAATTATGGAAAAATAAAAAATATTAAAACAGGAAGAATATTAAAAACAACAATAAGTTATAAAGGATATGAAAGATTTATAATTTATATTGATAAAAAACCAAAGTGTTTTTATATTCATAGGGTAGTAGCAAATAATTTTTTAGATAACCCTAACAATTACAAAGAAATCAATCACATAAACGAAAATAAGTTAGACAATAGAGTTTGTAATTTAGAATATTGCACTTCAAAATACAATGCCAATTATGGAACAAGGAATGAAAGAGTATTAGAAACCAAAAGGAAACGAGGACTAATAAAATAATTGCTATCTTTTATAGGTAGTGTACCAATAACAAAGTGAAAGTGGTGAATGACTACGAGGGAGAAAGCCACCTCCCTACCGTATCGCTATGCGGTGGTGTTTATTCGATTGAATTATAGACATAGCAAGTAATGTAGTTAGTCTTTGTTATTGGTACAGTGCTTATAAGTAGTATTGGCTTAATTTCCTGTATGGAATTAAGATTTAAGCACTAATATATCAGCATCTTATAGGTGCTGTAGAGTAAATAAGTCTAAAAATATAAAATGCTTTTATAAACTAGAATTTCTTTTTCTAAAAACATTTATTTCATCCTATCTATACTTTTTAAACACTTGTTTACTCTACTGTGCTTGTAAGTAGCACATTTCACTTCCTAACAGGCTTAATGCCTGTTTTTTTGTCAATTTGCTTAAAAATTATATGTGTTGTATAATATAATTAGGTGATAGGTATGTATTTTAATTTAGTTGATATGTGTTTAGGTTTTATATTATGTATTTTGATATATACATATATAAAATGGAAAAGGAGTGGTAAATAATATGTTTATATTATATGAAATGAATACTCATAGTGAAGTTGATAGATCACCAAGTGAACAAGATATAATCTCAACAATAGGTGAATTTTATAACGAAAACACAGGATATAGATTTATGGTAATTGAATATGACACTATAACAACTGAACCTAAATTAAGGTCAGTACGAAATATAGGCGATTATGAAGTGTATATACAAGAATATAATGCAAGACAATTACAAAATAAATCTTGTATGCAACTTAAACAAGAAATGTTTGATATTATGGACGGTAAAATGCCTAAAACAAGATAAATTGACAATTTTAGTGATGTATGATACAATCATTATGTGATGAATAATCACCGTATTCTATTGATGGCTACCTTATAGGTAGTCTAGGGTAATATAAGGTTTCTTTTTTACATTATTCATCCCTTGTATTCCCCTAGAGTACTTACGAGATAGATTTCCACCTCATACCGAGAACTTAACCCCCTTAAGTTCTCTTTTTTTGTGTGAGATTGACATTTTGCAAAAAAAATTATACAATTTAATTAGAATTAAGCATATTTTCGTGTACAACGGTATATAGGAGTAAAAAATATGAAAGAAATAATGTGGAATATAAGAAATATTAGATTTGTTACTATTGATGAGGTATATAATGATAGGGAAAGATTTAGAAATGAAGTATTAATGCTTGACCAAGATACTTTAGAAGTGTATAAATGGTATTTTTATCATCAATTATGTTTATTAACTTCAAAACAATATGAATTGAAGGATTTAATGTGGGAATATTTGGTAGGGAAGAATGTCGAATGCGATTTAAAACATCAATACGGGATATATTTAAGAAAGAAAAAAAGAGAGTATATATAATTTGACTAAAAACTACTTTTTATGATACAATCTTCTTATAAGAAAGGAAGATGTCTATGGGGTATATATTGCAAACTGAAGCATCAACACTAATATTCGCTCTAATAAGTTGCATTATCGCAATAATTGGTTCAGTTTTAGGAGTTATAACATATTTCTCAAACAAAAAAGATAAAGCGGTTAAAGATACAAAAGAAAACAATTATGAACTAATAAAATACCAAATTAGCGAAATAAAAGAAGATGTAAAGACAATTTTAGGGAAATTCGATAATTATGAAAGAGATATAGACGAAAAAATTGAAAAAGCAATAGATTTGCATATAAAAATGTATCATAAAGGGGAAAAATAATATGAGTTTAAGAGAAGATATTGAAAAAGTAGAAGCAAAAGCAAAAAATTTAGAAAAAAGTTTTGCTATGGAATTTATAGAAGATTATAAAAAAGCAAATAAGAGACTATTTATTATTATTATGGTTATATTAAGTATGTGGTTTGTTACAATATGTACATTTGTTTGTTATATTAACACAGTTGATTATGAAGAAATTACTGAAAAAGTATATACTAGTGATGGTGGCAATGCTTGTATAGGCGATAAATGTAACAATGGAGAAATAAATTATGGCAACGGCTATAAGAAAGACTAGAAGAAAAGTAAAAATAAAATATGTAAAAAAATGTGCCAACTGTGGTAAGTTTGTTAAAAAGTAGGATTATGTTTGATTTTACAAGAAGTGAATATGATAAAATATGCGATGAACTTATGTTAAATGAAGAATATAAGAAATTGCTAGAAATGAAAATCAAAGGTTATACTAGAACAAAAATGGCATTAGAATTAAAAGTAAGTGAACCAACACTAGATATAATGATTAAAAAATTAAAGAAGAAAATTAGAAAAATATTATAAAACAACTAGAAAAACTCAATGAATATGAGTTCTTTTTTTATGCAATAATTGTATCAAGAAAGGAGAAAACATACTTTAAACTTGTTTAAAACGCATCTTTTGAAGTAATCTATGTTTCCCTTTCTTTTTTTGTACAAAAAAGGAGATGAATTTATGTTTAATAACCCATATATAACAAGTGCTTATAATCCACAATCTAGTTTAGATAGAATAAACGACCAAATAAATCAACTAGAAACAATGAAAAAGCAAATACAACAACAACCTATGCCACAACCTACTAATTTAACTCAAAACTTTCAATTAGCACCTACAACTAATAAAGAAGTAATAAGATATGCTAATTCATTAGAAGAAGTACAAAGAGATGCTGTTGTAGGAGATACGCCTTATTTTAGCAGGGATATGTCAGTAGTTTGGGTAAAAAATACACAAAATCAAATAAAAACATACGAATTAACTGAAATAGTGCCTAAAGATGAAAAAGATTTGCAAATAGAGTTATTACAAGCACAAATAGATGAACTTAAGAAAGGAATGAAAGCAAATGAACAATATGATACAAATGTTGTTACAACAAAGGCTACAACAAATTCCAACAGGGATGATGAACCAATTAGAGATGCAATTAAAGAGAATAAACCCACAGGCGTTTCAAAGTTATCAACAAGCAAGAAAAGATAATGTAAATCCTAACGAATATTTAAGTCAAATAACAAATGGATTTAGTGATGAACAAAAAACACAATGGAATAATTTAACGAATAACTTTAATCAAAAATAAGCCTATTTGTAGGTTTATTTGGAAGTATATGCTAGTTGTGTACTTCCAAATAAGTCTATAACTAGCGTGGATTTATAGAAAGGAGAAATGATTATGAACGGAAATTCAGGTATAGTACCAACTGTAGATTTGGCAACAAATAACGGCTATGCTTATCCTGTTATGTATGGTAACGGATTTGGTAATAGTGGTTTCTTTGGTGGCGATGGTATATGGGCATTAGTTCTTTTAGCATTATTATTTGGTAATAATGGTTGGGGTGGATTTGGTGGTAACAATGGTTATAATAACATTGCAACTACTGATTATATCTCTAGTGAATTTACTCAAAGAGATGTAAATAACGGATTTATGAATTTATCTACTCAAGTTTCTAATGGTTTTAGTGATAATGCTACTAACATTTGTAACTTAAGAAGTGATGTATTAACAGGAAATATGGGATTACAAAACTCAATAATGGATAGCAAATATTCATCATTAGTTAATGCTAAAGATATTGAAAGAGATGTATTAATGCAAACTACTCAACTTGAAAATCAAGCAAGTATCAACGCATTAAATGCTTCTAGTCAATTAGCAAACTGTTGCTGTGAATTAAAAGCACAAGGATTAGAAAATACTCAAAGAATACTTGATGCAATGAACGCTAACACTATTGCTGATTTAAGAGAAAAATTAAATGAAGCACAAACTGAAATTTCAAATAGAAATATTGAAAGTTCAATCATTAACAATGTAAGACCATATCCTGTACCAAGTTATATTGTAAGTTCACCATATCAATCAATCTACAATCCTTTTGGATTTAATGGTGGATTTTATGGAAATGGTTTCTATGGAAACACAATAGTTTAGGCATAATGTCTTTAAGACAATCTCAATAGAGAACTTGCTAATAATGTGTAATTTATACACAAATAAGAATAGGCAAGTCCTATTCTTTTATTTATGAAAGGAGAATATAAGATGATACAAAGTGTACAAGAACAAGAATTAGTTTTAACTTCAAATACTTCACCTATAACATTTGCTGATACTGATTTAAGAACAAATAGTGCAAACTGTTTTAATGGATGGCTAAATCATAATGAAGGCAGTGCGACTTTTAACTTATTAGGTGGCGGAATTTATGAAATAGATTTCAATGCCAATGTAACAAGTGCAACAGCAGGTAATGTAGCATTTGCCATTTTTACTGATGGAACTCAATTAGCAGGAAGTGAGATGGATACTCCTGTAACAGTTGGTGTTTATACTAACATAGGAACAACAAAATATGTAAGAGTATGTGGTAGAGGAAGTGTTAGCGTAACTGTAAGAAGTTTACCAACAATAACTTACGATGGAACTACTACTGATACACAAATTCCTATCGTTAAAAACGCTAATATAGTTGTTAGAAGATATGCTTAATGAATAATAATTATTCAAATAATATTGCATTAATATTACAAGCATTAAGTTTGCAAATATTATTTCAAGACTACAACAACAGTGATTTAATGCAAGAATTAAGAATACAAGATGAGCAATATCTTAAAAAAATAATCGAACAAAACGATAAAATCTTGGAACTTTTAAAAGAAAGGAGAGATACCGATGGAAGAAAAGTTAATTGAAAAAACTGAAGAAAAAATTAAAGAGATATTAGAAGATGATATTACACCATCTAATGTTGATAATTTATATAAATTAACGAAGATTAAACATATAGCAAAGGAGGACAAAAATATGAATTACGGAAATTATGGTAACTATGGTAACTATGGCAACTATGGTAACTACAACGGTAGAGGCGCAGGATACGATAGTTATGGAAGAAATTATGGGAATTACGGTGATAACTATGGTAGAAGAGGATACGATGCTAAATATCGTGGATATGACCATTTAGATAGAATGAGTGACAACTATGGTAGATATATGGAAGGTAGAGAAAGATACGGTGCTACTGAAGATACTAAAAAATCATTAGAGTATATGTTAAGAAGTATGGAAGATTTTGCAAGAATGTTAAAAGAAGATGCACAATCTCAAGAAGAAGTTATGATGATTAAAGAAACTGCTCAAAGAATAGCACAAATGTAGTATGAATTATAAATATCACAATGCAAATCCACATAAAAGAAATATTGATGATTGTGTTATAAGAGCAATAAGCATACTAACTAATAGAACTTGGAACGATGTTTATGAAGAATTAGGAGATTTAGCGAATAAAGATAGTATGATGATGGATAGCGTTGTTTTTGTAGAAAAATATTTAGATAGTAGATATTTAAGAAAATGTCACTACTCTAAAACGCTAGAAGAATTTGTTAAGGAATTTCCTAAAGGAAAATATGCAGTAACAATGAACGGACATATTACGGCTGTGATTGATGGTGTTATATATGATACCTTTAATCCTAGCAATCGAATAATTCGTTGTTCGTGGGAAATTAAGTAGTTGACAAAATAATAATATTATGATACTATTAAATTGCGAGTGAAAAAAACTCATTCGCTTTCTTTCTAAAATTATATTATTAACATAAAAAAGATAGATTAATTTCTATCTTTTTTGTTTATCTAAATATGTGCATCCAACAGCAAATGCTGACCAAATATCTTTTTTAAATCCATAAAAGAAGCCTTGATTTGATTTAGTTCCAACATCACCAAATCTATCTATTAATGCTTGTCTTATATTACTATCTTTTGCTTTCATAGAATAGCATAAATTCATTTTTTCTTCTTTACGATAAATATATTCATAATCAGGACAATTCCTTGCTTGAATAAATCTACCTATCCATACGCAAGTTTCAAAAACTGTTGCACCAACAGGCATACCATACGATGCAACCATCTCGAGTATTAATTTGTCATATTTTAATTCAATTACTTTCATAAGCATTTGTGTATTGCTAATTTTGCCAAATTCAATAGGTTTATATGTCGTCGCATCAATTAAACAATACCCACTTTCTTCATTACCTGCGTCAATCGCTAATATTATTTTTTCTTTGTTCATTATTCATTTTCCTTTCAACTCTTAATTTAAAATTAACTTTTTCTATTTCTTTTTTTATTTCCTTTATTCTATTAAACAAAAATGTCCTTGTTTTTTTATCACAATATTTAACATCTAAATTCCTTTTTAAACTTGCTTCTTCAAGTTTTAATTTAGACAATTCTTCTATTAATTTGTCATTATTCATTAGGCATCACCCTTAATGTAATATTAACACAAATTGCATTTTTAATCAAATTGTGATATTATGTGATTAGAGTTAGGAGAGATGAATATGCCTAAAAAGGAACAAAAAAATATTGAAATAGCCGAAAGCGAGATAGTAGAACAAAACGAAATAAGAAAATTAGAAGAATTTTATGTAAATGGAACAATAAGTGATTTATTGCCTAAAATTCAAGAAAAAAAAGAACAATTAGTCCAAAATATGATAGAATATGCACAAAAAAATAAAAAGCCTGTAAAATGGAATAAAAATGGCGATGCTTGTGCTTGGGAAGCCCAAATAAATCCCATTGTTATAACTAATTATTTCTTTAAACCAATCATTCCTATTTCTAGTCAAGAACCTATATATAATGCTGAAAGTCTTGGTATGGTATTTGATTATTATAATGAATTATTAACTGAAGTAAATGATAAAATAGGTAATTTCCCTAGTTCATTAACTTTGTTTTGCAAATTTGCAGGAATTACGCTATACACATTAAAAAAATATAAAAACAGTGATGATTACAGTATGAGAGTAGTTGCTGAAAAAATATATGACCAAATTGGTGATGAAAATATAACAATGTCACAAATGGGAGTAGTAAGAGAACGAACTACATTATTTAAAATGAAATCACAAAACGAAATCACTGAAAAATCACAACCGCAAGTAAAACTTAATGTAAATGCTGAAATTGATATTGATAGAATAAATAGAAATATTGATAAATACAAAAGATTTGCTGTTAAAAAGGAGAAATAATGTATGTCTAGTAAAGAAATATATAATGCGATAATGCAAACTATAACTATATTAGATAACAATTTTCGTTATTCATACGGCAAGAAAATACCGTTTGAGGACGTTTATGAAATGATGAAAGATTTGTATTCTTTATTTTGCAATTTTGAAAAACATACAAAAGAATGTGGAGAAATAGTTATCAAAAAGTATATTCCTTTATTAGATTTGCTTATTAAAGTTGATACAAACAAAGACCATTTGATAGATTATGAAAAATATTTAAAATATGCTTATAAATTAGGCGCAAGAGTTTCTTTAGAACATTACTTTGTTTATAGAGAATGGGAATTTGCTGAAAAGGATAAATTTTTTAGTCCTAGATACCCTGCAATATGTGGATATATTCATTTTTTACAAGAAATTGTATTAAATCCTAATTTTACTGAATTAATATTTAATGCTCCTGCAGGTTTTGGTAAAACATTCCCTGAAAAAATAACTGAGGCTTGGTCTTATGGAATAGACCCAACAGGCGCAATAATGGCTTTGTGTTCAAATGACACAGTAGTTAAAAATGGTAGTGCATTAGTTAGACAAGAAATGAAAAGTGATTGGTTTGGTGAAGTATTCCCTAAAATGAAGTGGGACAAAGATGACAAAGATTACTTTTTAAAAGAAACTGATGGCGATTGGAAATTAAGAGATTGCAAATTAGGCGCTAGTTATAATGCTTCCACAAGTAATTCAACAGTAATAGGGCAAAGAGCAAGTAAATGGATACATATAGACGACTTATACAAAGGCTATAAAGAGGCAATGAATAAAGAAACAAATATAGGTCTTTATAATGAGTGCCAATTATCTTGGAAGACAAGATTTGTATTAAATGCTATTCCAAAAATGATAATAACAGGAACATTATGGGCTAGTGGAGATTTTATGGACTTAGAAATAAAACAACTTATGAAAGAGCATAAATTTACCAAACATTCTAAATATCCATATACTTTAATTAGTGAAGATAATACTTGTGCAATAATTCAATTACCTGCTTTAGATGAATATGGTAATAGTGTATTTCCTGAGTTAAAATCAACTGAAGAACTGTTAAAAATCAAAAATAGACTTGCTGAATATTTGTGGGAAAACAACTATATGCAACATTCTACCGACCCTGAAGAATTTATATTCAGTTACAACAATTTAAGAACTTATGAAACTATACCCGAAACTGACTACAAGGGTGCTTATGCTGTAATAGATGCTACTAGAAAAAGTGGTAAAGACTTCTTTGCTATGCCAATATATAAAAAAATAGAAAATGATGGAATGTTTGATTATTATTTGAAAGATGCTTTATTTACAAGAACAGCGACAAAAGATATGTACAATGCTATTGTAGATAAGATAATAGAACACAATATAATATTACTTGTTATAGAAAGTAATGTTACAAGCGAATTAAAGCAAAACATCGAACGAATATGTAGAGAAAGGGGAATTACTCCTCCTGAAATAATAGAAAAATACAATACTGTTCCTAAGGCAACAAGAATTGAAAATGAAAAACACATTATAAAGAAACAAATGGTATTTCCTAAAAGAGATATGTATGGTATTAATACTGATGTTGGTAAATTTATGGATAATTTAACAACCTACAATTCATCAGGCAATAATGCAAATGATGATGCCCCAGATGCTTGTGCATTATCTGCGAGTGAAATTATAGAAGAAAATAGTCAGCCACAAATTGCTGAACCTTTAGATTTTGTTAGACAGTTTATGTAAAGTAACTGTCTATTTTTTGTGTAAATTTGACAAAAAGTGTAAAGTGTAGTAAATTTATATTAGAGTTAGGAGTTGATTTAATGAAAACTTATGGTAGAGAAACCATTTATGCTAATTATACTGAGAAGCAACTTCTTTCAGGAACACAAGAACAAAAAGATGCTAAAGTATTAGATATTTTAAATAATAGTATCAGTATTCATACTACTAATAGCGATGAAAGTAAATATTTATATGATTATTTATACGGCGACCAAGACATCAAATATAAAGAGAAATTAACAAGAACTGAAATAAATCATAAATCAGTAGAAAATTGGGCTTATGCATTTATGGATTGGAAAAAAGCATTCCTATTAGGAAAACCTATTCAATATGCACCATTAGACAATGTAGTGAATGAAGAAATATCAACTTTAAATAAATACAATGTTTATGAAGATAAAGACCAAAAAGACCAAGAATTATATGAAGATATGTTTGCTGTAGGTAGAGCATTTAGATATAACAATGTTAGTAAAGTTACTGAAGATGATGAAGCACCTTTTGATACAATAAATTTAGATATGTTAAACACTGAAGTTGTATATTCAAGTTCTATATCAAAAGAACAATTACTTGCGTTTGTTGTAACGGACAAACAATATATTGTACAAGAAGTAAATCCTGATACAGGAGAAAAAGAAAATGTAACTAAATATTATAATGAATACACAGTATATACAAGAAATATGCAATATACAGTAGATGATAAACTAGGAATGTTGAGAATTACTAATAGAAAGCCTATAATTCAAAATATTCATTTAATTACTGAGTATTATTTTAATAGAAAAAGAATGAGTTTGTTAGAAATATGTAAAGATATATTTGATGATTTAAACTATGTGGAAAACCTTGATGAAGATGATATTGAAGGATTTGTAAACTCTATAATGGTATTTACAAACGCTGAAATAAGTAAAGAAGGTATGGATGCTATTCAAAAGTTTGGTGCAGTATCAATTAAATCTACCGACCAAAAGAAAGCATCAGTAGAATTGTTACAATCAAGACTTAAGTCATTAGATACACAAATATTCTATTTAAGAAAATTACAAGCAGTACACGCTATATTAAGCGTTCCTCAAGCAACTAGTAGTGGTGAAGTAAGTAATGCTGAAACAGGTAAGGCTGTACTAACAGGGCAAGGTTTTACAAGTGCGAGTGTTAGAGTTGAAAATGAAGAAAAAGCATTCAAGAAATGTGATAGAAATGCACTTAAGGTAATATTAAGGATTTGTAAAAATGCAAAAAATAGTGGAATTAAGGATTTAAAAGTAAGTGACATTGACATTAAATTTAGTAGAGATTTAAGTGATAACTTACTTGTTAAGACACAAGCATTAACTAATTTGCAAACTGCTAATATACCACCACAAGTTGCAAATGCTGTTGTAGGACTATTTAGTGATCCTGTATCAGTTACTAGATTACAAGACGCATATATGAGGCAAAAAGAACTATTACAACAAGAAATAAACAATGCAAATAATAATAACAATATAAATAAACAAAACAATGTTATAGAAGATACACAAGAATTACAAAACCAAGAGCAATAATGCTCTTGAATATGTCGGGCGAGTGAAACAGTTTACACGATAGGCTCATACCCTATAAACAATAGGTGCAACCCCTATGCCCGAAACCAAATTAAGGATATAACATTTGGATTGCTTACAAATGTTATACATATATATCTCTAATAGGTTTGTTAGTTGTCCGATAACAACTATTCGTTAAGGAGGAGAAAGATATGGATAGAGAGAAAGCAAGAAAAATATTAGGAGAGGAAGCAACCGAAGAACAAATTACTAATTTACTAAACAGTTGGCATTTAGATGAAAATGCTAAAGTTAAAGAATTAGAAGAACAAATTAATTCATTAACTGCAACTGCAAAGAAATATAGTGATTATGATGAGATCAAAAAGCAATTAGATGACATCAATAAGGCTAATATGAGTGAACAAGAAAAACTTGAAGCACAAAAGAAAGAAATTGAAGCAAACTTAAAACAATCTAAAATCATTTATAACACTGCTAAAGCAAAAGAAATATTAACAGGACTTGATTTAGATGATGATATTATTTCATTAGTCGTTAGTGATGATGCTGATAAGACAATCGCTAGTGCTAACAAATTAAAAGCAAAATTTGATAGTCAAAAAGAAAATGTTGCAAAAGAAACAAAAGAAAGTCTAATTAATATAGATTTAACTCCTAGTATATCAAATGTTAATCAAAACAAAGGAATGACACTTGATGAATTTGACAATATGAGTGCCGAAGAACAAATCAAGTGGATGGAAGAAAATCCAAACGGATTAGATAATCTAAATTAATTAAATAAAAGAAGGAGAGATAAAAATGGAACAATTTAGAGGTAAAATATTTAATGAAGAAGTATTTGAAAACTATACTAAGAAATTACCTAGTACAAAAGAAAATTCATTAATCAAAAATGGTTTATTCAAAAATGTAAACAAATATAAAGCAAAATTCGCAAGTCAAACAGGTGGCTACGCTGTTGTAGAACCAATCGAAGGTAGAATTGGTGGAAATCCTGTAAATTATGATGGAAATACTAATATTCCAAAAGGTGCTGAAAGAGATACATTCTTCCAAAGAAAAATCGCTTATGGTAGAGCAATGTCTTGGGGAGAATATGATTTCAGTGCTGATATAACTAATAAAAACTTCAAGGCTGAAGCAGGAGAAGTTAAAGAATATTGGGATGAACAAAGACAATCTACAGTATTAGCAATTTTAGAAGGTATATTTGGTATGACAGGTGGAGTTAATGGACAATTCGTTTCTAAACATACATACGACATTACTGCTACTGCTAATCCTGAATTAGGTGCTGACAGTTTAAATAGAGCATCTCAAAAAGCATTAGGAGATAAAAAAGCAAAATTAGATGTTATCTTTATGCACTCAGCAGTATCAACTAACTTAGAAGGATTAAACTTAATTAATTTCTTAAAATACACTGATGCTGATGGTATCGAAAGAGATTTAACTATTGGTACATTCAATGGTAGATTAGTTATTGTAGATGATGAAATGCCTGTAACATCTGATAGTACAGGAAACATTTATACATCTTATGTATTCCAAAGAAATTTCTTTGAATATGAAGATTTAGGAGTTGTTACTAACAAAGCAATCGAATTAGCAAGAGATCCTTATGATAAAGGCGGTAAAACTGACTTAATTTCAAGAATAAGAGAAATCATAGTACCTATGTATATTTCTTACAAAGGTGCTGATGCTATATCACCTGAAAACAACGATTTTGCTACAGGCTCAAATTGGGAATTAGCAAACAATGGTAAAACAGGTGCTAGTAAAGTATATGTTGATGACAAGTTAATCCCTGTTGCAAGAGTTATTTCAAGAGGATAATTAGAAAAGGAGAATGATTATGGAAAGTGCAACACAATTAGATTTATTAAAAGAAAGAATTGAATATGATGAAAATATCTTTACTGATAATGAAACTTATGAAAAAGTGTTAAATAGATTACTAGAAGATAGTAAATATGTAGCACTTTCCTTAAGATTTCCTTACAAAGATTATTCAACATTAGAATTACCAACAAAATATAATAATTGGCAATTAAGATGTTGCGAAGAAATATATAATGGTATAGGAACTGAAGGTATTAAATCTTATAGTGAGAATGGTTTGAGTTGGACTAGAGATAGCGGTTATATTTCTTACGATTTAAGAGGAGAAATAGAACCTATGGTAGGCGTTATAGAAAGTGATGAGGAAAATGAAGAAATTTAATCCAAAAAGTCACATATTCCAAAACTGGAATAAAGATATGTATATCGCTACGAAAGATGAAGTTGTAATAGATGACTATGACAACGAAATAGTCACATACAACGAACCATTTTTCTTTGGAAAAGTAAACTATCAACCATTAACCACAAAACAATTAGAAGCCTATATACAAACTTATGGTGAAACTGAAAACAATATCGTAAGTTGTCTTATAGATTTTAAAGATAGATATAAGTTTAATATATTTGATTTAGCATATTTATACGATGCTAAACCTGATAACGAAGTCAAGAATGGTGCTAATGCAAATTATATAGTAAGAGCATTTAAACCACAAAATACCAAAATAATGGTAATTCTTGAAGAAATAATTAAGGAGGGAAACAACAATGGAAACAGTTAAAATCAAAGATAAAAAGACAGGTGCAATTAAAGAGGTTAAAAAATCTCTAGCAGGTGACTTTATAGGAACAGGCAAATTTGCACTTGTTGAAGATAAAAAGGTAGAAGTACCTACATCATTCACATCTAAGAAAAATAAATAAGTTGGTGATTACCAATGGGATTATATTTTAAAACAAAAGTTGATGGTTTAGAAAAATTACAAAAACACATTGAATTTGTTAAAAAGATGGCATTGTTAAAAACAAATAGAGGTTTTCAAGAGTATATACAAAACAAATTTTTGGAAACAGTAAATCAAATATCTATGGAACGATTACCAATGGGTGATTTAAGTTCACAATATATTGCACATAATCAAATAAAACAATTAGATGATGGATTTATTCTATACAATGATACAACTATAGAAACTGACACTGAAGGATATGACGGACAATTTAGTATAGCCTTAGCCTTTGAGTATGGTACAGGTATAGTAGGACAAGAACATCCTAAAAAAAATGCTTGGGAATATAATGTTAAACAGCATACAGGGGCTTGGATATATTATGATAATGGTTCATTTCATATAACAAAAGGTTTTGAAGGTTATGAAATATATAGATTTACATTAGAAAAAATAAAAGAGAGTTTAAAAGATTGGGTAAGAGAATACCAAGTTGGAGGTGTAAAAAATGATAGATAGATATAACGAAATATTTAAAGAATATCAAAAGTATATAGAAAACAATAATAGTTATAATACTAGAGTTGTAAAAACATATACAAGCACATCAACTGATTTCCCTATTATATCTTGTCAATTAAGCAATTTTATAGATACTGATTATTGCACTATAGATATGATTGAAAAATATGATGAAATGTATTTAACAATAGACATATATACACAAAATAAAAACATTGATAATACAACTATTGCATCTCAACAAATTAATGATGAATTAACTAATTTAACAATAAAGTTTTTTGAAAGTATTAAAATGAGAAAAACTTTATGTAGATTAACACCAAACGCTGATAAAAGTATAACAAGAAGAACAATACAATATCAAGGTTTGGTTAGCCGATATAGAAAAAACATAATAAGGAGGTAAAAATATGTTTAATAGTATTGAAGATAGAGCATTAAGTGAACATCAAGGTTCAGGTATTTACTATAAAAAACCAAATGGTAAATACTCATTATTATTACCTGTTACAGGAACAGGTGAAAACGGTGCTACACCAGCACAATTAGATAAAACTGCTATTGGTAATAAACAAGCAACTTCAGTTGAAGGTCGTCAAGAAAATCCACAAAAGACATTACCTTTCTTCGCACATAGAGATAATATCAATGTATTAGAAAGTGTTAAAGGTCAAGTTATTGATTTCTTAAGAGTATTACCTGATATGACAGCATTCAAATACTCAGGAAAAGTAAGTTATAAATTAAATAACACTGATGTAGGTTCATTAGAACAAGGTGAAATAACTATTACACCTGAAACTAGTGATGAATATGTAGAAAATTGCTATGATTTAATTGAAGATACAGTAGTATTTACTTCAGCAATTAATGATACTGAAAGACTTACTGCTACAGGTGATGGTTCAACTAAAACTATCGCATTAACAACAAATCCTAGTGATGCTACAATTACTGCTACAAGTGATACAGCAGGAGTTGCTACAGTTGCTTATACTGCATCTACTAACTCAATCACAATTACAGCAGTTGCATCAGGAAGTGCTATTATTAAATTAGTTGCTAGTAAATCAGGCTATGCTTCATTTACAAGAACTATATTAGTAGTAGTTGAATAATTAGTAAATAAACGGCATTTTAAGACACATTTAGTCAAGATAGTATAAATTATCAACTTTCTTACTAAAGTGTCTTACAAGTGCTTTAAATGAAGAAATATAATATGAATAGGAGATAATTATGAAAAAGAATGAAATAATAGAATTAAATGGTGTTGAATATACACTAGAATTAAATAGAGATAGTTTTTTACAAATAGACCAATTATGTAATATTCAAAAATCAATGGATATTATTCAAAGAGGTTTATATAAGTATATGGATGACGAAGAATTAAGTGATGACTTTGATATTAATTCATTATCAGTAAATGATGAGGCTTTAAAAGAAGAAGTTGAACTTAAAGAAAAGACATTATATAAAATTGTTGAAAGAGCATTTTTGATTTGGTTAAATCCAAACCATCATTTAAAACCAAGTGAAATAAAGGAATTATTAAAACCTTACTTTGAAGATGAGCAAAAAGCACAATGGTTAATTGAAAAATATGGTGAATATTTACAAAAGTGCATAGAAATAAGGGATAACTACAATCAAGAACAAAAAAACTTGAAAGCCCTAGCCAACAAGTAATAGAAAACGAAGAAGATATATTAAAAAAATATAATAATTCTTATTATGAATACTTTTGTAATTATCTTTTTCCACAAGCAATAGAGTACGGAATGACAAGTGAAGAATTTTGGAAGGATGACCCCCAATTATTCGTGTCTTACCGTACTTCTTTTATTAATAAAGAAACAAGAGAAATGAAAAAAGCCGATTATATATGTTGGTTACAGGGCTTATACATACACGATGGAAATGGCAAATTATTTACTTCTTTAAAACAATTTATAGGTAATTTAGTTGCGGGTATGTTTAAAGGTAATAAAGACAATACTAAAATAGATACATACCCTACAAAACCTTATAATGAATTAGTTGAAGAAGAAAAAATCAAAAAAACCGAAGAAGAACAAGCAAAAACACAAAAATATAAAGAATATGAAAACTCTCTTATATATTTTGGAACATTAAAACAACAATATTTAGAAAAATTAAAAAGAAAGGAGAGTAAAAAATGAATGATACGCAAGAAGTTAGTATTAAGTTTATAAATACTATAAGTGGCGATGCAAAACTTAAAGAATATGAGAAAAGGTTAGAAAACATCTATGGTTATATTTCTAGCATTAAATCAGGTCAAGGTAAAGCAACAAAAGAAGTTAAAAATACTGTACAAGATTTAGGCAAAGAAATAGATAAAACTAAAGATAAAACTAAAGGTATGAACGATTATATGAAAACTGCATTTAACACAGTTGGAATAATTGCTACAATCAAAGCATCAGCGAAATTGTTTAAAAGTCTAAGTAATTTAATTGATAAAAGTTCCGCTTATGTAGAAAACTTAAACCTATTAGAAGTTGCATACGCTGATATAGATAAATCGACAAATAAATTTAATCGAGATATAGAAGAAACATCCGCTGAAATAGAAAATTTCATTGATAAAATGGCAACTGTTTATGGGCTTGATGAAAGTAAATTAACTAGACAATTTGGTATATTTAAACAATTAGCAAATGCTATGAAGTTACCTTATGAAACAGGCAGTAAATTAAGTGAATTAATGGTTAAGATGACAAATGATATTGCTTCATTATATAACCTTGATATAGATAGAGCAGGTAATGCCTTACAAAGTGCATTAGCAGGTCAAGTAAGACCAATTCGTACTGCTACAGGTGCTGATATTACTGAAAAAACATTACAACAAACTGTAGATGCTTTAGGATTAGATAGGTCAATAAGTCAATTATCTTATGTTGAAAAAAGATTAATAATGGTCATATCATTAACCGAACAATTAAAAGCGTCACAAGGCGATTGGGGAAGAACAATAGAAAGTGTTGCTAACCAAGTTCGTATAATGCACGAACAATGGAATAGATTGTCAAGAGCAGTAGGTGATGTTTTTTATCCTATATTAGAAAGAATTTTACCATATCTTAATGCTGTATTAATGGTTTTAACTGAAATATTTAATTTAATCGCAAGTTTAATGGGATTTAAAAAGCCTAAATTTGATTATAGTGACCTTGCAGGTGCTAGTGATGCTGTTTTAGATTTAGAAGAAGGTATGGAAGGTGCAGGTGCTAGTGCTGATAAATTACAAGATAAATTAAAAGGACTAAGAGGATTTGATAAACTTAATGTAATAAATTCTCAAAAAGATAAGGGCACAGGTGTAGGTGCAGGAATTGATCCTAAAATAATGGATGCTTTTAACGCTAAATTTGCTGATTATGATGATAAGATGGCTGAAGTAAATATGAGAGCAAGAGAAATTGCTAATAGTATTTTAGATTGGTTAGGTTTTACTGATGGGACATATAAAAATCTTAAAAAAATAGCAGTAGTTTTAGGCGTTCTTGGTGGATTAAAGATATTTAATTTAATTACTAAAATATTAAAAAGTGGTCTTGTTGCTAAATTAATAGGAAGTAACGGATTAGTAAAAGCCTTAAGTGCTGTAATAAAACCAATTAAAGTTTTAGGAGGAAAAGACGGTATTCATTACATATTCCTTAAAGCGATAGAGCCTATACAAAAATTAGCAAGTGTTTTAGGAATGAGTTTAGGAACATTTGGATTAGTCGTAACCGCTATTGGTGCTGTTGCGGGTGCGATAATATATTTGTATAATACAAATGAAGAATTTAGGAAAAAAGTCGATGAGTTAATAAATACTGTTAAAAAAACTTTATTACCTTTAATAGATAGAGTATGGGAAATATTAAAGAAAGTAACTGCTTTCATAATAGAACAAGGTCAAAAAATATGGAACGATGTATTAAAACCTTTGGCGTCAATATTAATTGATATATTAGAACCAATATTTGAAGCAATAATAGATGTTTTGACTGTATTGTGGAAAAATGTTTTAGACCCGATTATAAATATAGTTATTACTATAGGTGAAACCATATTATCAATAATTGCACCTGTAATTAAGTTAGTTATTGATTTGTTAGCAAAGGTTATGGAAAACATTAAAAAAACTTGGGATACAGTAAAACCATTCTTTGATTTTATCGTAACAAAAATAACAAATGTTATAAAACCCGCGATAGAGGGTCTTGGAAAAATTCTTGATTGGATATTAGACCTTGTTAAGGCAACTAAAGATGCTATTCAAAAAGTAGTAGATTGGTGGAATGGAATATCATTTAGTAAAAAGACAGCAAGTGTTGAATGGGAAGTAACGGAAAGAGGTAATAAATCATCTCTATATGGTGTTGAAATTAACAAAAGAAATGCCGATGGTGGTATCTTCGCTAATGGACAATGGCACGATATAACTGCTTATGCAGGTGGTGGTTTACCTCCTGTAGGTCAAATGTTTGTAGCAAGAGAAGCAGGACCTGAATTAGTAGGTAAAATTGGTTCTCACACTGCTGTAATGAATAATGACCAAATTGTAGGTAGTGTTGCTAACGGTGTATATAATGCCGTAAGAAGTGCTATGGGGGGTCAAAA
>JAEEGL017378818.1_pt1 | contig 29706 bp, 35 predicted proteins | sample 9134231 | NCBI WGS metagenome assembly JAEEGL01 (sample SAMN16246548, study PRJNA631951) | gut metagenome | biome: gut microbiome; feature: rumen; material: fiber-attached | host: Bos | place: Iran: Karaj | collected 2018-10
CATAAGGTAATCCTCCTGACGTTGGCGTTGTCCTTAGTGCGTCGTAAACGGTCTTGGTTTACCGTTTACTTCATGGCCGTGCCATCGTTTTTGTCGGTACGCAAAATCAATGACACAGCCATGACTGCGTTTCTCGGGGGATGGAATAGTTACAGTCCTAATGACGAAGGAATCAGGACCGTAATTGTTTCAGACCCCTTCCTGGTGTCCTGGCGTTACTTACATAAGGAAAGCTGATGTTATCGTTGCCTCTGTGCAAACGGCCGCAACTTGCCGTTTGCCTTCCTAATGTCGAAGCCTTCCGTCCGCCTCCGGCATCCATCCCGTCCGTCAATGCGCCATCCCGACACGATCACGCAAGGGAATAGGGGGCTGCATCGTATCGAGTTGGCGCATAGGACGGGCGATGACGGTAAGGCCCGGACAGAAGGCTTCTGCGTTTTGGGGTGCGCCGCCGCCCTCTTGTACGCAAGTGAGCGGCAGCGTACCCTTCGGCTGGTGTTGCGGGCACGGGGGTTATTTCAGCCATAGTGACAACGGAGCCATGGCCGAAATTATCCCCGTGCCCCTCCTGATGTGCTTCCGTTTGCTCGGGCGTTCACGGCCAACCCGATCTGTTGGCCGTGCCTGGTGTCGCCGGACAGCGGTGTGTCCGCTGGACGGCCACCGGATTGAAAAAAAGAAGGCGACTCCGTGGCCGCCTCCCTTCAATTCGTATTGTTAAGCTGCTTGTGCCATCTGGATAGATGAAGATTTCGCTCTGGCAATTAGTTTGATGTTGGACTTTACCAGTCTGTCAATGTTTCGTTTGTCATCGGGGACTGAATTATTGACACCTCTGTTTTGGACGATTTTCATAGCCTCCAAATCAAACTCGATGGTGGAAATCCGATTTCCTTTCTTGTCTCGTACTGAAAAGATAAGGCTGTCCTTTTCTTTGTAATATGCATTCTCGAATACGCAATGGTGCATTGCTACTCCTTCCTTGTAAAAGTCTGCTACTGACTGCAAAGGGGTAATGACATAGACATCATTTTCGATAACGATACCAAGGTAGGCTTTCATCCTTTCGTAATAATCGGGTTCCTCGGATTGGATTTCCTCTTTCCGTTTCAAAAGGCGTTGCATTCGATGAAGTTCCTCTGCCTTGTGCTGCCATTTGTCGTGTGACATGGAAAGGTTATCGGGGCAGACATAGACGGCATTATGGGTGTCCTTCCCCAACTCACGCAAATTGTGAATCATATCTTTCCAAAGATTGACGTCTTTAATGTGATAGTGATTTCTCATGCAAATCTTAATCTCTGCCCAAAACTCTGATAGGTTGCTTTTCAGTCCGGCAAACTCATAGAAGCCGGACTTCCAAAGGGTTTCAATATGATTATCCGTAAGGATAAGTTGTTGGAGTTCCACAACATCAACAACACCATGGTCGTTACCATCATACCCATTGCGTTTGAGTTCCGCCAATGCGCCTGCGGTATATGAAAGGGAGTAACCGACATCGTACTTGTCAATGCAATAATAAGATGAAACATGCCTATTGTAAGGTCTTGTCTTCAATTCACTTTCATAGTTCCATGCGTCAAGATAATAGGACATTGGGCGGAAACTCTTAGCCCTTACCACCAATTTGCCCATGGGGTTGACCCATTTTTGCATGACTTCATGAATTTGGATCGAAGCCGCCTCACCTTGTTTGCAGTTTTTAATCACGTAGAAATACCGGTTGACTTGCCAACCTTGGAAAAGCATGGAGTAAAGGAAACAACGGATTTCGTTGAAAGTGCGTTTCCTGCCGTTTTCCACATTGATTTTCTTGCCGCAATGGGGGCAAGTTGTCTTACCCTCGGTGATAGTGCTTTCAAAAGTGTTGCCACACTCCATGCAGACAATTCTCTTACCTGAGCCATAGCCCAGGTAAGGAAACAGTCTTGCATTGATTATTTTGTCAATGGATTTGTGGTAAGGCAAAGAAGTTGCCATATAATCCACTTCCCTTTGTAACTTAGACAAGCCTTTCATCTTACATTCCTCCAAACAAATCAAGTTGTGGTTGTTCCGTTGTAGTGGTTGGTGTGGCGACAATGGGTTTTGCTTTTGGTTTCCTTGCCTCTTCCAATTTGCGCCTTGCTTCGTTGGTGGCTTGCTCGATGGCTTTCTGCCGTGCCTGCTCGTGGATTTCAGCCATTTCTTCCTCTGATAGTTCAATCTTATCACAACAAACAATCCGGCTTCGGGTCAAGTCAATTTCGGGCATTTCGGCAATGGTGATTTCCTTTTCGTCATAATAGTGGACTGCCATTGAATAAACTTCGTCATCATCGAAGCCGCAGCACCCACTTTCAAAGACTTGTGAACAAATGTACTTGAAGCACTCGTCCAGGTTCTTGTTGGGATTGTCATACTTTGCCTTAAATTCCGGCTCTTGTTCAACTCTCTTTTCGAGGTAGGACTGAATTTTGCTCTTGAAAAATTCAGCCGATTTTGCGAATGTATCCATAGGTTAGTAACTTTGTTTGTTTGCACAACAAAGATACGAAAAAGTTTTGAATTAGCAATACAAAAAAGCAAATATTTTGCACTTTTTTGCATTTTTTTCGTCGAACAGGAAAATCGTTTCCCCTAATGTTTGTAATCTTATTCTTCTGGCGTTGGCGTTATCCTTGGTGCGTTGTAAACGGTCTCGGCTTACCGTTTACAGTATGGCCGTGTCATCGTTTTTGTCGGGACGCAAAATCAATGACACAGCCATATATGCGTTTCGGGGATGGAATAGTTACAGTCCTAATGACGAAGGAATCAGGACCGTAATTGTTACAGCCCCTTCCTGATGTCCTTTCATTACATAAGTTGATCCTTCAGGTTCTGATGTTGTGATTTATCCCTGTGCAAACGGCCGCAACTTGCCGTTTGCCTCCCTGGTGTCGAAGCCTTCCGTCCGCTTCCGGCATCTATCCCATCCGTCAATGCGGCATCCCAACATGATCACGCAAGGGAAAAGGGGGCTGCATCGTGTTGAGTTGACGCATAGGATGGGCGATGACGACAAGGTCAAGACAGAAGGCTTCTGCGTTTCGGGTGCGCTGCCGCCCTCTTGCGTGCAAGTGAGTGGCAACGCACCCTTCGGCTGGCGTTCCGGGCACGGGGATTATTTCAGCCATAGTGACAACGGAGCCATGGCCGAAATTATCATCGTGTCCTTCCTGGTGTCCTTCCGTCTGCTCGGGTGTTCACGGACAACCTGCCCTTGTTGGCCGTGCCTTGCGTTGCCGGACAGCGGCGGGTACGCTGGACGGCCACCGGACAAAAAAAGCAGATAGGCGACCTGGTGGCCGTCTATCTGCACCCACAAAAAACAAAAAATAACTACCTATTTATAGGGTGTGGGACTCTCACCCACACCCATTAAGCTGTCTTAATCTCTTTCGGGTCTCTCGTTGTCGAAGATAAATTTCACTGCCTCTTCAGCACGGCTGCAAGCGCAGATAAACATATGCTTGTCGTTTTTCAATGCCTCCAGCCAACTTTGCAGATAAGCGGCTGAATTTTTCATTGTGAAATCGCTATTGATCCCCAAACGGCCAAGGCAATAAGCGGCACCCATTTCGGCAACAAGTTCCTCCTTGCTATAATCTTCATCGCCAAATTGGGTACTCTTGAAGCGGTTCAAGCGGTTTTCTGCTCCTGTGCTGTGGGTGGTTTCATGGAAAAGGGTAGAATAATACTCTGCCTCGGTGTCAAATTGGCCAATCTCGGGGCAAACGACTTCGTCCTTCAAAGGCTTGTAGCACGCCTTGTTAGATACGCAGACACTCAATTTGATGCCTTCACGGCTGTAATAGTCCTTGATGACTTTTTCGGCTGCCTCTATCGGTGTGGTGTCGTCCTTCACTTCGGGGGCAACATTGGGATATTTTCTTTTGATGTTTTGGCACTGGCCAACCTCAAAAACATAGTAATAACGCAACATCGGGCGGTCACTCTTGACAATCTTTTCCGTTCCGTCTTCTTGAACTTCCTTTTTTTCGGGGAAAGTCCAAAAAGTAATAAAATGACCTTTTTCCCCGGGCTTGACGCTGCCGCCTTCGGCGATCGCTTGTTTAAATGTGAGATATTCACCGGTGGGAAATGCGTCGGTACCGTCGGCCATCATGATAAGGATTTGATTAAGGAAAGAGTATTGTTTGCCCGTGGTGTGGCTGACTGCCAAATGACTTACTCCAGTCGTCCAGGTTCTTTTCCAAGGGATAAAACCATTTTCGAGGGCTTCACAAATTTTGTCGGTGATGATTTGGTAAACATCAATTTTCGTTATCGGGTGGTTGGTACTCATAACTCAGAATTTATAGGTTAGTAACTTTGTTTGTTTGCGATACAAAGATACGAAAAAGTTTTGAATTAGCAATACAAAAAAGCAATTTTTTTGCACTTTTTTTGCATTTTTTTTCGATCGCCTGTGAAAGAACAGATGAATCGTTTTCCCTAATGTTTAATACAAAAGTGTTTCTTCTGTTGATGTTTTTCTTGTCACGTTGCAAACGGTCTTATCTTGCCGTTTGCGTATGGCCGTGTCCCATCATCTTGCGGCACGCAAAATAATAGGACACAGCCATCACAAGTGTTTTTTGGGGATGCAATAATCACATTCATATTGACAACGGAAACATGAAGACCGTGATCATCGCAGACCCCTTCCTGATGTCCTCGCATTCCTCGGCTGGTGTCATTCTTGCTTTTGTGCAAACGGCCGTAACTTGCCGTTTGCCTCCCTGGTGTCGAAGCGTTTCGGGTGCGCCGCCGCCCTCTTGTGCGCAAGTGAGCGGCAGCGTACCCTTCGGCTGGTGTTGCGGGCACGGGGGTTATTTCAGCCATAGTGACAACGGAGCCATGGCCGAAATTATCCCCATGCCCCTTCTGGTGTGCTTCCGTTTGCTCGGGCGTTCACGGCCAACCCGATCTTGTTGGCCGTGCCTGGTGTCGCCGGACAGCGGTGTGTCCGCTGGACGGCCACCGGATTGAAAAAAGTAAGGCGACCTGTTGGCCGCCTTACTGTCAGTCGTACTGGTAATTCATAAGTTTGTCTGGAATACCACCGGCATTGCAGGCGGCTTCAAAGGCTTCATCAATGGAGTCCCATTCACCATCTATGGAACGTTGTTCAATTTTGGTAAGGGTGTCGTTGAATGGTCTTACCCTTACTTCAACGCAAAAAGTGACACGGCAAATCATAACGAATAAGATTAAATCATTCAACTAATTCCGACATAACGACATCGACTTTGGTTGTTTTTGTTTCAAAGCCATTAGTCCAGGTTTCTCGCCAACTATGGTCACCCCAATTATAGGTGTAATTGTAGATGGAGTGAAAGCCGTTGCGAAGCATATAACTCATTAGTTCTGCTCGCCAAAAGTCCAGCATATTAAATGCTTTGGTGAAATTGGTAGTAGTGATACGGATTTTGTTTCCAGCCTCTGAGTCGTTTCCCAATGCGTCTTTGAAAAAATCGCATTGGCTTAACACGGTGAAAATTCTTGTTGGTGTTTCCATAACGATAGGTATTAAAAAGGTTAGTAACTTTGTTTGTTTGCACAACAAAGATACGAAAAAGTTTTGAAATAGCAATACAAAAAAGCGAAAAATTTACATTATTTTTCGATTTTTTGATACCTTTCCCCTATGGTTGGAAAGAGTTTCCTTCTGTTGTTCTTGCGGTTGTTTATGGATGTCACCTGATGATAGGTTTATCAGGTGAAAGTGTTATTGGCCAGCGGCACGATGGCCTGAACAAAGAAATCCGCTCCGTGCCCCGAAGCAATCTTGGCGGTTTACGTGCCGGCAACCAGATTTTTAGTCCATACAGCAACTGAGTCACAGACTGGTTGCGAAATGGATAGAAAATCTGAGGTAAAGGCGAAGCGGAAATCCGCCATGTTTGAGTAGGGGATGGGCGGCTGCGTGGCTTGGGTATAAGGCCATGCAGCCGGACAAGGTCTTTGGTGGAAGACTGTTGGAGGAAGCTGCCGGCATCACCACCGCAGCTTGTCGGAGTGTGGTGTGATGGCAGATTGCTACATCTGTCTGGAGCCATTGCGAGAGTTCGTAAGAAGTACGATAGAAGGACAATTACGAAGTTAGTCCGGAAAGCGCGTTCCGTAAGGACTCGCCCAAATAAAAAAAGAAGTGACGATAGGGAAAAAGAAAAAGGTGGTTGTCGGGGTGCAAACAAAGTTACTACCTATAAATACACATATTGCTATGGGCACAAGGAGTATGACAACCACCTTATTATAATAAGGAGTGCAAATATACGAAAAAAAGGAACACGAAAAGAAAAAAATAGAGAAATAAAAGTTGATATAAGTTTTATATCAAATGGGAATATGAAACTGAAATTATTTACCTTTCAAAGTTACATTAAGGTAACGGAGATAGCGGTAAAGGGTTGCTTTGCTACCGATATTGAGGGTTGTACAAATCTCTTCGACGGTATAATTGGAGTCAGGATCGAGGTAAAGTTTCTTTGCGGCCTTAGCCTTTTTGATGGCCTCGCGAGACAAACCAGGTTTGCGTCCCCCTATGTTACCTTTTTCCCGAGCTGCCTGTAATCCGGCTTTGGTTCTTTCAATGATAAGGTTGCGTTCAAGTTCGGCGAAGGAGCCGTTGATTTGTAGGAAGAACTTGCCGAGTGAAGTAGTGGTATCTATTGATTCCGTGATGGAAACAAAATTGACTTCTTTGGCTTTAAGTGTTTCGACAATATCAATAAGGTGTTTAAGACTACGTGCGATACGGTCCAGTTTCCAAACGACGACGGTATCACCGGCACGGACGTAATCAAGTAGGTTATCAAGTTCGGGCCTGTACTTGACAGCGGACTGTTTCTCCATATAAATTTTATCGACACCGTATTTTTTGAGGGCGTTGATTTGGAGATCGATATTTTGGTTCGTAGAACTTACCCTTGCATAACCTACATTCATAGCGAATAGTTTTATAAACTCATTAAAAGTGAAACTATCTATTGAGTAAGGATTTCACCCTGCAAATTTATAGAAAAAACATTGATAATGCGATAGTTTCATAAATCGGTCGTTTTGTGAAACTATTAAAACATACAAAATATGAAAAAATTCATTCTAATAGTATTGGTTCTTTATCTGATATACTATGCGATTAACATTATTTACGACGGTTTTTTGAAGAAAACCAAAGTGGAGGAAAATAGCGAAGGTGAAGAATTTGTAGTTGACGATGACGAACAACCGAAAAAAATCACCGTCGATGATGTTTCCTTCGATGAAGGGCCTGAGCCAACTGGTGATTACGGTGCGAAAGAGATTCAAATGAGTGCCGATGAAATAAATATCATCAACGGCGCCGTGGAAGATCAAGGCTTTACCGTGGATAATTTCATATCTGAAATAAACAGACAACTCCTTGGCGAAAGCAAACAAATGTTCGCTGGGGTGAATTTTTAACCTATTTATTAACTAAACTATCAAAAAGATGAAAAAAGTATTTCGACACTTAGCAGCTGGTGTGAAAAATGCTGCAAAAAGAATCAACACCAAAGTCATTCTGGCTATTGGAGCAACCATGAGTGTGGCAGGTAAGGTCATGGCTCAAACTTCTTGGGGAGATTTGGGTGCTGGTCAGGATGCCTTGACAGAGGCACAAGATGAATTGGCAACTTACGTCGATCCCGTCGGCAATATCGTCATGATCATTGGCGGTATTGTCGGTTTGATTGGTGCCATTCGTGTTTACTCGAAATGGCAAAATGGTGATCAGGATGTCACCAAGTCGCTCATGGGGTGGGTTGGTTCGTCGTTGTTCCTGGTGATTGCCGGTTACTTGATTAAGCAATTGTTCGGTGTCGGCAGCTAATGGAAAACGTGGCTTATAATGCTTACAAGGGGCTTCAAAAGCCCCTTGTATTCAAGTTCCTCAAAGGAAAATATATTTATTGGTCTCTTGGAATATTAGTAGGGTCCATGGTTTTAGGTATTATAACAATTGTCGCATTATCAAATATCATCGGAATTTTTGTCATGCTCGGAGGAATGGGGGGTGGTATTTTGTATATCACGAACAAACAAAAAAAAGGATTACATAAGAAGGATTCAAGCAGGGGAATATATATTATAACTAATTCTAAGCTCTCTAAGTTTGAACGAAGATGAAAAAGAAAAAAAAACAATTTTATTGCCCTATCATAGGAGTGGAAACCATTGAAGGAATCACCGTCATGTATAATGAAGAAGGTGATTATTCTGTGGTTATTAAGTGCGAAAATCCTGTTTTGGAATATTCAGCGGATGTAGAAGCATATTATAATTTTCATGATTTATTCGTGAATATCATTAAAATGCTTGGAAAAGGATATTGCATTCAAAAACAAGATGTTTTCAGTAACAAGAAATATAGCATGGAAAATAATAACACCGATTTCCTATCATATAATTATTTCCAGCATTTTATTGGCCGAAGCTATACAGACATAGAAACCTACATTACTATTACCGGCGAATTGACAAAAGGTAAAGTATTTTCATATAATAACAAGAAATTCAACGTTTTCCTCAAAAACATCAATAAAGTAGTTGATTTTTTCCATACGAAAAAATTAAAAGCTAGAATACTTAATGAGATTGAAATTGATGATTATTTGAGAAAATTTCTAACCGTAGATTTTAAAGACAACGTTACAAAACTCAATAATATCAACGTCAAGGATGAATATATCAAAATGGCGGATAAGTTAATACAAAACATATCCTTGGTTGATATAGACGAAGTAAATTTTCCTCCCACCATAAGACCATACAAAAATGTCGCAATAGGTAAAGGTTATCCAATAGACATTATGTCTTTTTTAAATGATGTTCCGGATGTCGATACCATTATATATAATCAGGTAATTATTATTCCTGATCAAAACAGCGAAATTGCAAAACTTGAGGCTAAGAAAAAAAGGCACAGCTCTATGCCTGATCCTGCCAACCAGATGAGTGTTGATGACATTGATAACGTAATGAAAGACATAGCAAGGGATGGTCAGTATTTAGTATTTACAAATTATAATATAATTACCGTTTGTGACAACGAAACCTCATTAAATAAAGCTATAAACTTTATAGAGGCATCAATGTTTGATAATGGAATTATCATATCAAGACAATGTTACAATCAATTGGAACTTTTTAAATGCTCTATTCCAGGTAACTCTATCAACCTAAAAGAATACGACAAATTCTTGACAACCTCAGACACGGCAATTTGTCTGTTTTACAAAGAAAGACCTCAAATAACTGAGAAAAGTCCGTTTTTAACATATTTTACAAACAGAAGAGGCATACCTATCGGAATAGATGTATCAGGAAAGGAAGGAGATTTAAAACTTACAAATAATAGTAATTTTTTCGTGCTGGGTCCATCAGGTTCCGGCAAGTCTTTCTATGTCAATTCAAAAGTAAGACAATGGTATCTTAACAATACGGATATAGTATTGGTAGACACGGGTCATTCATACGCCGGACTCTGTGATTACTATGGTGGCAGATATATTACCTACACCGAAGAAAAACCCATCACAATGAATCCGTTTAGGATTACAAAAGATGAGTTTAACGAAGAGAAAATAGACTTCCTTAAATCATTAATCATTCTACTATGGAAAGGTGTAGATGGCGAGGTTAACCAAGTAGAAGATACTTTGATGACTAATATTGTCACCTTATATTATAATACATACTGGAATCCACAAGACGAAGAACTTTCCGACAAGGAAAGGGAAGAAATTCGTAATGGAATGACCAAAAAGTGGGAAAATGAAACTGTTCACGCCCCCAATCTTCAAACAAAAGATGAACTTAACAAACATATTGATTATGAAATTTCCGAAGCTGAAAGGAAACACAAGGAAAACCACCTTGTTGTGGATAGTCTAAGTTTCAACAGTTTCTTTGAATTTGCTTTGAAAGCCATCCAACAAACTGTAGAAAGCGACAAAATCCAATTCAATATCGACGACTTCCGTTTTGTGCTCAATAAGTTCTATAAGGGTGGCAAATACGAAAAAATCCTCAACGATGAATTCGATAACACTTTGTTTGATGAAAAATTTATCGTGTTTGAGATTGATTCGATTAAGGAAAACAAAGTGTTGTTCCCAATAGTCACTCTTATCATCATGGATGTGTTCTTGCAGAAAATGAGATTGAAGAAAAACCGCAAGGCTTTGATTATCGAGGAGGCTTGGAAAGCAATTGCCTCTCCAACGATGGCCAATTACATCCTATACCTCTATAAGACCGTCCGTAAGTTCTGGGGTATGGCAATGGTTGTAACCCAAGAATTGGAAGACATAATTTCTAATGAAACGGTGAAAAATTCTATTATTAATAATTCTGACATAGTCTGTCTTCTGGATCAAACCAAATTCAGGGATAATTACGAAGAAATTGCGGAACTCCTTTCATTAAACGAAGTAGAACAAAAGAAAATTTTCACTATTAACAAATTGCCAAATAAAGACGGCAGAAGCCGTTTCAATGAGGTATATATTAAGAGAGGTGCAGAAGGACAAGTCTATGGAGTAGAAGTATCACCATACGAATATTTTACTTTTACCACTGAAAGAATCGAAAAGGACGCCTTGTCATTTTACCATAAGATTTATGGGGATTACAAGAAATCACTTGAGATCTTTATCAAAGATATGAAACAATACAGTGAGGGTCAAGGTGATTGGGTAAGACTTGTATTCAACACACTGAAAAACCTATCAGATACTGAATGTAAAAAGTTATCGATACAATATGACAACACATTATATCCATACATCATAAAAAACAAGAAAGATGAATAAAACGAAAAACTATTTGATTCTCTTATTGTTGTTGTTTATAACAACAAAAGGATTCTGTCAATCAAACGAAGATGAAGACTATGTAACTCCAGTAGTTGATTATGCCGCTATTGAGGCTGATGTAGTATACCATGAAGAACAGTATACTTACCTCAAAAAAATGAAAGAAAATGAGATGTCTATAGCAGCCTTACAAAATCAAGTCGCTGAAAAGACTGCTCAGATTGAACAAATGCAACAGCAAATACATAGGAGTCTAAGAGACGTAAGTAGAACAATACAGCAGGCTCATGCACTTGAAGGTGTATATAGAAAAGGTGAAAAAATAGTGAGAAACCTAAGAGATATTATAGAATTAGTTGGAACTAACCCAGAATTACTATTCATTGCAAATAAAACAGAAAGAGCTGTTTATAACGAGTGTGTTGAACTTTTGCAATATATAGACATGGCAATTTTAGGAGGAAACGTAAACCTTATGAATACAGCTGATAGAGCAAGACTTATTGCACATGTCAACATGGAACTCAGCAAGATAAACGGCCTATGTTTTAAAATTAAAAGGCAAATGCAGGCAGCTCTAAGAAGTGGCATAATGCATGAAATGCTCAAAGAATATTTTGTTCAAGTATACAGATACGAAAGACAAAACCGACAACTAGCACAACGAATTTTAAACGAATTCCATTTTTAAAAATGAAGAAATCTATTATCATAGCAGTATTCGCGTTGTTTTCTCTTGCGGCCTTTGGTCAAGAACAAGAAATTGAAGAGGTTAAAGACGAACACTACATCAACCAAATCAAAAGCCACTATCATTTAGGGTCATGGGAACACACACCAGAATGGTGGTACAACCTATGGTATAATAGGTATCAAAGGGATTATAACAATAATGCTACTCAATTTATTCCCATTGATGTACAAACCGAATATACAAAACGAAAAACAGAAAACACAAAAACGAACACAGACAGCATAGCAACGTTGCAGACCTACCAATTCATAGATAAAACTGTTGATATTGCATATCTTTTAGAGGCGCACATCATAGACACATTGAAAATGTATGTAGAAAAAAGCATACAAACTTATAGCGAATCTGAAAGCCCATATTGCGAAGAAAACACACAATTATTAATCACTGAATATGACAATATATTGGAAAGCATAGAAATAATCAAAGGCGCAACAGTAGAATCTTCAAAAAAAAGAGAAGAATATTTAGAAATCGAGAACAAACTGAATAAGTTACTTACAACCACACAAAAACTAAACAGATTGAATACTATTTACAACAAATTAAAGATAAACAACTAAAACTTCAAGATTATGTACGAATTATTAGACCAAGGTTTTTTAGATTTACTGGAGGGAATTGACGAGAGAATATCTGGACTCTTCGGTAGTTTTATCGGAATTGCAACGACTTTAGCTGGAATTTTTGCCTTAATTTACATTGGCATAGAAAGCTATAAGATGATTTTAGGTGAACAAAGATTGGACGCAACCAAACTTTTCAGACCTTTTCTAATCGGTATGGTAATCATGGGTTGGATCCCGTTCCTACAAATCATTGATACTCCTTGCAAATTACTAACACGCGCCGCGAAAGAAACATTCGAAGAAAAAATCGAAGAGTTAGATGACTTGCAAAGAGAGAGAGCTTCCGTACAAGACAGCATTTTGATTGCGGTGGTAGCAAATGACTTTCAGGCACAAGAAGCAGCTGAAATCTCAAATGATGATGAAGTACATAAAATTGGATTGAGACTGGATGGCATCATTGATGCAGTTGGAGCGTTGAAAGTCTGGGCAATAGCTAAACTTCGTATGTTTTTCATGAATATTATTGAATCCATAATTATCATGCTATGGCAAGCGGCTGTATACCTTATAATGTTTCTTGGAGTATTATTCAAGGCAATGCTTGCTATAATAGGCCCGATTTCGTTTGCATTTAGCCTATTACCCAGTTGGAGAGACACATGGAGCCAATGGGTATCAAGATACATCACGGTAAGTTTATATGGCTTTATAGCATATATTGAATTGGCAATATCCACAATGTTCATGAGCTATTCGGTTCAAAGCGACACTGAAATATTAGAACAGGTTAACGCAGACGAAAGCATGATGGCATTATATACCGTATTCCAGAGCGGATATAATAACGGGTTTATCCCTGCTCTTGTCGTAAGTGCAATTGGTTTGTTATTAGTACCGAAAGTTGCAGAATGGATCATTCCATCTACAGGAACATCAATGGCTGCATCAAGCGCCAAAAGAAATGTTACAGCTGCAGTGGGAGCTGCTGCAAAAGCAATAGTTTAATTCTAAATGAAAGGGTAAAATATGCTGATAAAAAAAATCGAAGATAAAATTAAGCTAGCGGGTATTATTTCTCTCGCTAGTATCTTAGCTAGCTTAATTACCGTAATATTTTCATTATTCTATACCTACCAGTCGGCAAGGAATGAAAGAAAACAGATTTACATTCTCAGTGGTGAAATACCATTGACCGCTTCACAAACTGACATGGAGGTCAATTTCGAGATTGAAGCAAAAAACCATATCGAAAACTTTCACCAATTGTTCTTCACTCTACCTCCTGATAATGTTTATATGAAAAAAAACATAGCTAAGGCCATGTACTTGGCTGATGAATCTGCATTAAAGCAATATAATACGCTTGTAGAGCAAGGGTTTTACAACTCAATCTTGTCTAACTCTGCCATACTCACTATCATGACTGATTCTATTGTGATAGACTTAAACAATAAATCATTCATGTATTATGGAGTCCAAAGGATTGAAAGACCATCCTCTATATTAAAAAGAGAATTGGTAACAAGCGGTTATATACAACAATCCATAAGAACTGACAACAATCCTCATGGTTTGTTGATTACACAATGGAGAACAGAATTAAACAAAGACATTGAATACAGACCAAAGAAAAACTTCTAATTATGAATTTAAAGAATAAATTAAACAACTCAGTTGACAAGATCAGTCAAAACAAGTTCATAGCCAAAATAAAGAATCTTCCAAAAAAATTGGTACATTGGGCGGAAGACAACAGAAAATTGATGTATGCTATAACAATGATTTTCTTATTAGTAGCAGTTATTGTTTCGATGTGTACAACCGCCGGATATATCTACAAGAACAAAAGCAATAAAGAGAACTATCGAGCAATCAAAGATACCCTGAAAAGCCGAAGCAACAACAACTTTGAAATGTTCAGAAAAAACTATCTCGATTACACTACATTAAAGGAATACGAGAAAGAGATTGAACAAATCATAAGTAAAGACACATTGTCAAGAGAAGACAGTATACGTGTAGAAGAATTGTACAAAATTATAATCTTATCAGAATATGAACAAAATTAATTTCCGACAAAAGAAATATATCATCCCTCTGATACTCTTGCCGTTTTTGTTGTTTTTCTCAATCATGATCAAGAATTTCAAAGGACCAGAAAAACCTACTAATCTTGTCGAACTTGATGAATTCAATGTTGAACTTCAAAAGCCAACTATTGACAAAAGAGGCCCCAAGGATAAATTAGAAGCTATGAGAAGACGCATGGGAAAGGAAGGAGAATTTGCAAGTTTACAAAATGTGGAAGCGGAACAGCAACAAGATCAAATGATCCAAAATTCTGGAACTTTGTACACCACAGATGAAATGCGTTTTATCGACAGTATTAACCAAGAAAGCAGGATTCAAACCGACATTATCAAAAAGAAAATCGAAAAATATAAGTCCCAGGATTATACCACAAAAAAAGACGATACTACTTCCGTTGAAACCAACCAAAACAAAGCTCAGGTCCATCCAATAGATGAAGGTTTGGCACAAGGTAAATCTCCACAACAAATCCATCAGGAACTAGTGGAAGAGCAATTACGAAAGCTTGATTCTATGACAAAATCACGCTTGGAACAAACAAACAGGATTGTTTACGAACAAACGCAAAATAAAGGTAATGCCGTAAAAGAATCTATCGATAAAAACAGTGTGGTTCAAACAATAGTACCAGATAATTCTGAAATAATCGGTGAAACGTTTGAAGTGAAAAAAATAAAGGAAAAAAACAGCTCCTATTTCAATACATTGAACGCCGAAGGGGGGAATATCGGTATATCTGCAATTCTTGACGAGGAAATCAAAGTGGTTTCCGGATCAAGGGTAAGAATCAGATTGCTAGAAGAAGTAATTATAGGGAATTATACTATCAAGCAAAATGCCTGTTTATATGGGATTGTAAAATCTTTCTCGGAACAACGGGTAAAAATAAATATCACATCAATATTGGTTGATGGCCATCCTGTAAGAGTCAACTTAAGTGTATATGATAATGATGGAATAGAAGGATTCTATATCCCCAAATCTAATTTCAGAGACTTTACAGAAGAAGCAGGTAACAAAATAGCAAATCAAAGTATCAGTATCGAAACAAACGGAGGTGGTATTCAGGGATTTGCTTATAAAGTATTACAAGATATTTATAAAGCCGGTACACAAGCTGTAAGACAAAACATCAGGGAAAACAAAGCTAACCTGAAATATGCGACTCAGATTTATTTGGTTAACAACGAAGAAAAACAAAAATAACAATCATATGAAAAGTAAAATCCTGACACTGGCATTGGCCATCTTTGCCTCCACAACCTTTGCACAGACACAAGAATGCGACACCTGCTTCAACTTGAAGCCGGACTGCGACAACACGGAGGAATTGAAAGTAATGTATATCAACAAGAATGTTTCCACTCATTTCATAGCAATGGAGGATATTACCTATGTTGACATTTCTAACAACAGCATTGTTGGTGATATACCGGTTAATAACATTGTCCGTATCAAACCTATTGAAGAAGGTGCCGATGGTATAATTACTATCGTGACGGAAAGTTATTTCGTGCAATATATGATGGTCTATACTGATGATCTGAGCAAAGTATATACCAAACATAATATCCAATATTCAGAGCTTACAAGCCTGATGAATCCGGAAAGAACCATGACAAAATCGGACTTAATCGATTATGCAAGTAAAATGTATAATCAAAACAAACATTACTATGATGTTTCAACAACAAAAAGACGGTTAAGACTTACACTAAATAACATTTATACCGTAAACAAATATTTCTTCATAGACATTTCCCTCTTAAACAAAACAAACATCCAGTTTGATATCGACCAGATTAAGTTCTCTATTGAAGACAAGAAAGTGTTTCGAAAAACAAATGTTCAAAGTGTTGAAATAAAACCCATTGCCTCCTTTAACGATGATATGAATTTTAAAAGAACATATCGTAACATATTTGTTTTTGAAAAATTCACTTTTCCAGGTGATAAAATGTTTACCATAGAAATTTCCGAAAAGCAAATCTCTGGCAGAACCATCATCCTACGCATCAGTTATGCAGATGTTTTGGCCGCCGATTCATTCAACATTAAATAATTTGCATGATGAAGAAACATTTACTAATCGCAATGGCTGTCTTTTCCTTTGCATTGTCAGCAAAAGCCGGAGAAGGCGACATCCTATTGAATGCTAAAATTGGTGCATTTTACCAAAAATCATTCAACGGATTGTTAGAGTTGGAATTTGAACGGAAATATAGTAATTGTTGGGTCGCTTATCTTGACCTTTGCAATGCTTATAGATATTGTGAAATCGATCACACAATTTTTTGTGACGATACTTTTTGGGACTATCAAACATTTGCTGTCGGGGTAGGGTACAAACATAATCTGGTGCGATGGCAAAACATGAATCTAAGAGCACAACTAGGCTTTGATATAGGAGCAGATTATTGCAAAGAAGAAAATTACTCGTTTTATATGAGTGCAGAGATTTCAATAGAGATGACTTTTTCGCTAAGAAACCGAACACAACTATGTTTGATTCAAAAAAATGATTTTTGTTTCTTCACCCGAGACCATTTTAAAAATGGCTTGCTTATCGGCATAAAAATCCCATTAAACTGATTATAATATGAAAAAGATTCTTTTCCACACATTGATGGTCTTAATTATCGCTGTGATGGCAGTCGGTTGTAAGAAACATACCGTCATTGATCCAGACCCCAACCCGATAGACACTTTGTTGCGTGTCGGTAACATCTACTGCAAAGACGGAAGAGTTATTGACCCATATACCTATAACGCTCAGGGGATGACCAATGCAATAGGCGTTATCTTTTGGGTCAACGACTCTTTGGACGTAGAAGATCGTGCCTACGTGGTAAGCTTGCACGATTCTTGGCCTTGCTTTTGGTGTGATACGATGATTTCAACAGGCGTTTCTACATCAATTACGGCTTTCAATGGAGCGGCCAATACGTCAGCCTTGAAGAGCTTTGAACTCAGATACCAGCATCCAGTATATGCCATGCATTCTGCAACAGAGTATAGCGACGAAGATGTATATAGTTGGTATTTGCCATCGGCAGCTCAATTGACAGAAATCTACCGCAACAAAACAGAAGTATATCATGCCTTCAATAGTTGTAACGGCGACAACTTTAACGGCGTATGGTATTGGTCGTCCACGGAAGATAACGATGGACCAGAAAGCAAAAAGTATAATGCCTACATCGTCACATTAAAGGAAGGTAACATCCAGGCAGCATCAAAAATGGACCGCTTTGCGGTAAGGCCAATCAAGACAATCAAATAAAAACTTAAATAAAAAGAAAGCGAGGTGTTGCATCGTAATAAAAAATTGATTATCTTTGCCTTGTTGGAAATGGTAAACGGAATGGTCGTCTAACAAGGCATGATGAAATGTCATCACTTAGACTGTTTCGGGAATGGCCACAGCCATAACGTGGCAGATAACATTACTAAACCTAAAATCTGTAAAAAATGAAAATCAAACATTTGTTTTTGGCGTTAGTCATAGGCACTCTCGCCTTTACGTCCTGCAAGAAAGAGGATCCGAAGCCTCAGGACAACAACAATAGAGTTGCGTTGGCTATGCGTTCTTCTACAGGGGAAATCGTCAGCCTCGTTGACTGCGAAAGACTCACAGAAGAGATGAAAGCTTGCAAAGGCTTTGAAGACGCATTTATCGTCGAATCCGTCGATGTGCTCGACAAAACAGACGAAAATCCTTACTGCTTCAGAATCCATTTGATTGATGTCCAAAATGAAAGGACTATCAGTTTGGGTTACATCGGCGATTTCGTGGAAGAAGATGATAACGTTTTCTACGCCACAAGAGGGTTGGAAAATGGCAACTATAGCGTTACTGATCCTGATGGCGAACAATTCAAATTCAAAAATCACGTCATGGTTGACCCAAGCGAGCCAACAGAAATGGAGTCCGTGCAGGGATTCTGGATTAGTTGTACAGGTGATGGTTGCCGCACAAGCACCTGTCAAACCAATTACTTCAGATGCACTGATTGCGAAAGTACTAATCCTGAACAACCCGCCGTATGCTTTAGGTCTGGGCTGGGATGGGGCTCTATGGCACTCATTGGATTTGGGTCAAGTCTCATCAGTGGACTAATTCGCTTGATGTTCAAATAATTAAGAATGCGGCCATCGTTTTGTGGGGCTTAACGGCCCCACAAAACACTTCTAAATCCAATAACCTTAAATTCTTAATGATGAAAAAACATTTAATTCTTTTGTTGGTATTAATTTGTGCTATAGTAGAAGTCCAGGCACAACATATCGATTATGTAACAACTTTCAAAGTAATGAAAGATTACATGACTGCATCCTCAGAAATGATGAAAAACCATCCAGATGGCATTGTCGCAAAGAATGTAAAGGTCTACTATGGTCAAAACGCTTCTGAAATCGAATATTATTCATTCATTTACAATTCTTCGGCGAAAGTCCCTTATTATTGCGTCTTAGATACTGCCCTTATGATTTATTGTAAGATTGACAAGAGGAACTTTTATCAAGTTAATACAGGAACACGAGAGCTTACCCATATTAAAAAGTCCGCTCTGTTTAAATACAAATCCTTAAAAAGCAGCACAGAAGGACAACATAAAAGCATTGACTACTACATTTCTATGGGGGGAATTAAACCCGAAATTATTTACGCATTATATAAAAAAACAGACACTATCGTTAGGACAAAACCCTGTCTGGTCTTTTATGCTTCAGATTTTCATCAGGAATACAGACATGATGCTGTTTGCTACATCAACAAGACAAACTACGAACTTGATAGCGTTATCTGGATTAGTACTGGAACTAAAGGGAATAGATATATAGCGAAAAAAGAAATCCTGTTTGATGCTGAAGACATAAATATCAAAGAAATTGATAATCTATTCAGTTTTGATAACCCAGAATATTCAGAATATACAAAACACGACGGTAAAAACGACCCTCTAAGTTTTGCTCATTCGGATAATGAGGACTTCACTGTCCCACAAGTAGCAAATTTTGAATTACACGACTTGAATAATAAAACGACCACCATACAAGACGAAAAAGGTTGGGTGTTATTGGATATTTGGATGTTTGGATGTACAGGATGTTACGCTGGCTTCAAACAGATGGGACAACAAATTGATTCCATCGGACAAACCAACCTCGAAAAAAACGGCGTGAAAGTCATTTGTGTCAATCCCATGAGTGACAACATGGAACTCATTGCAAAAGTTGCGGAGAAATACAATGTCAACAATTTGCTTTACGCCGGAAAAGGCCTGACAGCCTTGATAAAAATTCCTTCTTATCCCACCTATTATCTTATTTCACCCAAAAAAGAATTGGTGAAAAAAGGAACTTTCTTTGATGACGAAGATATACTTAGCACAATAGAACAATACAACCAATAAACAAACATTATGAAAAAATATACAATGTTTGCCATTTTGGCAATCACAGCAATCACAATTTCAGCCTGTAACAACAAAAACAGCAATATAAACAACAAGTCAGAAGCACTGCAATCTTACATAAATTCCGATAGTGCTGTTATATACTATGACGACTACCATTTCAACCTTGATACTGTAACAGTCGGGGTGGCAAAATCCGGTACCTTCAATTATACAAACAAAGGTAAAGCGCCCTTGATAGTTTCCAAGGTATTTACTTCTTGTGGATGTGTTGACATAACCTATGACAAGGATCCCCTTATGCCTAACCAAACAAAATCAATCCAATTTGATTTTACCGCTTTAAGTAGTGGGTATTTTAAAAAAGCTATCGTGGTCAAAAACAACTCGGTTAACGAGCCTGTCTTAACTATCCGCATTGAAGGATATGCCGTAAATAATCCCTAAAACTATAACCCTAAAAATTTGGCAAAATGAAAAAATCAGTTCAAATCATTATCATGCTGGCCATCGTCGCAATCGCATTTGCCGGCTGTACTCAAGAACCCCTTAACGGATTATCGATGTCTAGACCGGCAAAATACGAACTTACAGCAGATGGCGACTTACCCATTAAAGTCAACATAACATTTATCGGCCGGATGAATCAAACAGGAGGATACACTGAAACAGATCCTCAACCCAACACCATAGAGGCTAAAACGCCATGGGAGTATACAATGTTGACTTGCAAAGACTTTACCTATTTTCTTTCAGCAGAAATTATAGACACAACCAATGCCGTCCTTACAGCAAGGGTTATAATTGATGGTAATACAGTAGCCGAAGATACAGGACAAAACATCCTGTTGAATTTTGAAGAATAGAAGTAGACTGATATGGAAGAAACAAGAGAATTAAAGAAGATTTACACAATGATGCAATTCATTGTGTATGCTTTGGTATCAATGGAAGTTTTAATGTATATCCACTTCCCGTTCTCAAAACATATTTCCTTTTTTTTAAATGTGTTTTCAAACTTGATATTCTATAACAAATTGTTATACAGCAAACTTCTCATTCTTTCTTTCATAATAGCAACATCAATAGGAACTAAAGCAAAAAAAGACATAGATTTCAAAATCGGTAAACAAGTTATTGTACCTCTTTTCTTCGGCCTTTTGTTTTTTTTTGGCTCTATTTTCTTTTACAATTTATCAATAGATCCGTGGTTTGAAAGATGGGAAAATATCGCATACATTATAGCTACTTTTGTAGGCGCAATAATGACTAACGTGGCTCTTGATAACATTTCGAAATATATCAAATCAGAATTTGGTAAAGACAGATTTAATATAGAGAATGAATCATTCGAACAAACAACAAAAAAAGTAGAAAACAAATATTCTGTCAACATCCCCATGAAATTCCACAACAAAGGAAAGACACACAAAGGCTGGATTAACATTGTAAATCCGTTCAGAGGTACATTATTGATGGGTACACCTGGTTCCGGTAAGTCTTTCTCCGTGGTCAACTCCTACATCCGACAACACGCCGCAAAAGGTTTCTCAATGGTAGTGTACGACTTCAAGTTTCCGGATCTCGCCAAAATCACCTACTATCAGTTCCTATACCTCAAAAAGAAAGGTGTCCTCAATAACAAATACAAATTCAATGTCATTAACTTCTCTGATATAGAATACAGCAAACGTATCAATCCATTGAAAAGGGAATACATCGAGATTCTGGCCGATGCAACGGAAACGAGTGAAGCACTATACGAGAGCCTACAAAAAGGTGACAAACAGGGTGGTAACGCAGAGTTCTTCAAGACTTCTGCCGTCAACTTCCTCGCATCCTGCATCTACTTTTTCAGCCGGTACGACAATGGGAAATATTCTGACTTGCCCCATGTGCTGTCGTTCATCAACCAGCCCTATCAAGACATCTTCCAAACTTTATTCTCCAATCCAGAACTTGAATCTCTATTGAGTCCTTTCAAGACTGCTTTCGACAATCAGGCCTTCGACCAACTTGAAGGTCAGATAGGCAGTTTGAAAGTACAGATTTCAAGATTGGCCACCAAAGAATCCTATTGGATATTTTCAGGCGATGACTTCAATCTTAAAGTCAGTGACCCCGATGATCCAAGTTACCTAATTATCGCCAACAACCCTAAAACACAGGCAATGAATAGCGCACTAAATGCGCTTATCATTAACCGTCTTACCCGTCTTGTCAATACCAAAGGCAATTTACCAACCTCCATCATCGTTGACGAGGCCCCAACCCTTTATTTCTACCAAATCGCCAATCTGTTATCCACCGCACGAAGCAACAAGGTCTCCGTCCTGTTAGGCTTGCAGGAAATCCCACAGCTCGAAGAACAATACGGAAAGGCAACGGCCAAAACCGTCACCTCCGTCATCGGTAATGTTATTTCGGGTTCCGCAAGAGCCAAGGAAACTCTTGAATGGCTTCAAACTATTTTTGGCAAAGTAAAGCAAAGAAGGGAAGGTATGACCATCAACGAGAACAAAACCTCGCTAAACATCAACGAGAATATGGATTACTTGATTCCTGCCTCAAAGATAGCCACGTTGCCAGCAGGTAGTCTTGTCGGACAAATCGCACTCGACTTCGGACAAGGTGATGATTTTCCCACTACAATGTATAATTGTGCAACTGACCTCGACCTTAAAGCGATTGAAGCCGAAGAAAAAAAGTATGTGGATTTACCTAAATTTTATAATTTTGGCACGGCGGAAGAACGCGAAAAGGTCTTAACCGCAAATTTTTTCAAGATTAACGAAGAGGTCAAACAAATTGTAAAAAAGCACTGGTAATGTTCAATATAACGAAAGAAGATTTAGGTAATAGATTAAAGCAAATAAGATTATTCCTTTCCATCACACAAATAGAACTTAAAGACAAACTGGGATGTAGCCAAGTAGCGATTTCCCGGATGGAATCGGGACAAGGAGTTGCGTGGGAACTATTTATCAAGACTCTTTGCTTTTATTCAGATTACATCTATATAGACGCTTTGTTTCAAGAAAATTTCCAAATCGTGGCCATTGACGGCAAGGAAAAAGAGTTTTTCAAGTCAAATGTCAATGCCATGGCCAAGGAAATGATTAAAGATGCCATATCCCATTACCAAGAATCAATTTCAGAACTTTCAAAAGAAATGTCTGTGACTTTCAATAATGGGATAGACAAAATCAACAAAGAACTATCCGAGAAGATAGAAAAATCGGCCAACCTACTGTCAGCCGACTAATCATCTGGCAACTGCGACAGCTTGAAATCAACAAACCCAATCAATGCTGATACAAAATTCAAAAACGGCTCAGGATCAATAAACTTTCCCTGATGTTTAAGGGCAAAATGTAAATGAGGACCCGTTGTAAATCCTGTATTACCGGACAACCCTACTATTTGGCCTGCATCTACATAATCACCTTTGTCAACATAACTTTTTTCCAAATGGCAATAGATGGATTGATAGCTACCATGTTCCACCACAACATAATTACCTGATTGACGACTGAAGCTTACACGTAACACCTTTCCTGGCATCACAGAATATACATAACTACTGTCCGCTTTTAGGTCAATGCCTTCATGATTCATCAAACGCTTGTAAATAGGATGCAATCTGTCACCGTATTTTGACGATACAATACAAGTATCTAATGGCAACGCAACAAACTGTCTGAAAGCAAACATTTCTTCCTCTTTATATGAGGTCGTCTTACCTATAATAATCGGTGTGGTTTCCTCTTCAAGAATTTTATCATCCAATTCTATAGTGACTGGTTCATTTAAGGTCGAAGGAACTATGTTGGCAATGCTATCCATGACTTTCTCCTTTTCATTTTCATATAGGCATGGCCCATATAACGGTTGAACAATTACAGGGGTTTCTTCAACCTTTTTTGACATGATTGTATTGAACTGACCATGTACATTGACAGAAAAAAAGGTAATAACACACAAAAAAATTACTTTTTTAATCATCATATTTATAAAGTTTGTATATTTGCGGCAAAATTATAAATAATCTGAATATGATTGCACAAAATTTCAAAGAAAATGATATCCCTTATCAACAATTTGCCAAATTGGGCTATACCAAGGAAATGATAAGCGAACTTTCAAGAAAGGATCTAGAGCAGCTTTTATCCGGACGAAGAACTTCATTATTGCCTATCAAACATATAGAAGGGCAAGACAGAGAATTTGATATTAAGGCCAAATTCAGCCTCGTACGCAATCAAGACGGCACCGTATCTTTGATGGTACATCCCATAAGAGAGGAAATCAACAATGACATCAAACTTTCCGTACACGAACTTAATAAGGTCAAGGATGGCCATGTGATTCAAAAGAAGATTGACGGTGAAAAATACATGGTGCAACTTGATAAAGAAAACAACGAGCTTATGAAAGTCAAAGCAAAAGATATTATGATACCTCATAACATCGGCAATATTGAATTAAGCACCTCACAAAGGGAACACTTGAAAAAAGGCAATCCCATCCTACTTGAAGATACCAGCTACAAGATAGCCGTTAGTATCGATCTTAATACAAGAAGCGGCTTAAAAGCCCAAAACCTCAATGACATGACCTTAGAAGAAAAAATAGCCTTCGACAGAGTGAATCCTGGTGTTATAGGCTATCTGCAAACCGACCAAAACCGTAATGAATATATGGAAGTACAAAGACAAAATTCAGGTAGTCAAAAAATCAAGTTCAATTAAGCCATGAAAGAACAGGATATACCATACAAACAACTTGAAGCGTTGGGATTAGACCCAAAGTCTCTTACCCAAGAAGACATTAAAAAACTCCTTCACAACGAAAAGACGGAAATCCGCACTTTTTCTTTCGAGTACACGCCAGAAAAAGAAAATTTCCTGAAAAGCGAAAACATCAAATATAATGTCCGTGACGACGGCAATTCAAAAAAACTGGAATTTGAGGGACGTATTTCCATAGAAACAAACTACTACGCACAAAACACAGCTCAAAATATTGACTTGCTCAAAAGAGCAAACATCCAATATGACAAAGCTCCAGAAAATAACGAAATCCTTAAATTACGTGATTCTCTGGCATTAGCGGCAGCGGTATTAAACCCTCAATTCGGAGCATTACTTGCTATCTATTATCTAGTAAAAATAATCCCCAAAAGACTAGAAGTGAAAAACGAGATGGGTCTTTCGCGTAACGAGATCAAACAACTGCAAAACGGCAAAACCATACTACACAAAGATGACAAAAACCAAATGTTTGTCATGCAGCTTGACAAAGCCACAAACAGCATTTCATATGTGAATCAAAGCCAAATTATTCCTCCTGACACAATACTGGGTCAAAAACTCACTCCACAGGATAAAATAAGAATCCTTAAAGGTGAATCCATACAACTACAAAATGGCATACAAATCCAATTGAACCTTCTCCGGACCAACGGTCTTGAATACAAGAATTCAAAAGGAGAAGAAATCTCTTTTGATGTCGCAAAAAACGCAGCAACTCAAAAGAACGAAGAAACCACTGGCAATAAACATCAAATGAAATTATAAACCATAAAAATTCATACATTATGACTACTTTTGAAGAATACAAGGAAAAGGTCTCTATCGCACAGGTAGCAGAGGCCATAGGATTTGAATTCGTCAAATCCAAAGGCAAGACACAGCCCGTTTATGAAAGAGATAACAACGGTGTCAAGGAACAAATCGTCATCCGAGACCCTAACGACAATGCCAAGCAGCACTATTTCACCCGTGGGTACAATGGCGGTGATGTCGTAAGCTTTGTCAAGGAACACTTGGACGAATTTACAAACATCACCAGCAACTCAAACAACCAATGGGTTAAAATCAACCAGGTGTTAAGCCACTTCGCAGATATTCCATACACCCCAAAGATGGAAACAGTGCAACAGGCTAAAGAGCCTAAGGAAATGGATAGAAACAGATATGTAGAGGTAACTCCAACGACAAGCAACCTCATGTATCTTACGAGAGAAAGAGGGATAGATGCTGCGACGGTTGAAAAATTCCTGCCACACATCACCTTACTACAAGATACCGCCAGCAAGGGCAACTTTACCAATGTTGCTTTCCCATACCACAAGCCAGGCAGCGATGAAGTCACCAACTATGAAATCCGGAACCACGGCTTCAAAGGCATGGCAGCCGGCGGCGACAAGGAAAGCTCCGCATGGGTGGCCACTAATGCCGAGAACAAATCCGCAGTCAAAAATGTCATCTTCTTTGAATCTGCCATTGATGCCATGAGTTTCTACGAACTCAAAAAAGGGTACTATAAACTCGCCGATACGGCTTTTGTCTCGGTAGGTGGATATGTTTCACCTAACCAGATTAAAAACGTCTTGAACGAATATCCTAACGCCCGTGTAAGCACCGCTTACGACAAAGATGTCAACGGTCATCTCTATGATGTCATCACCTACGGCACGGCCATCGGAAAGGATATTCGTGTGACAAAAAATGACAACACCTTTAATTTCAAGTGGGACAACAAAAGCATCCAAATCCCACAAGAGGAACTCACCTTGAACAAGTTCAAGGAAGAATCCGGCCTGAAACAAAAATTCGGTACCGTATTCAAAGCAAAAGGTGAAGCCAAAGACTTTAACGAACAACTTAAACAAGTCCGTGCCGAACAAAAGGAACAATCACAAAGTAAAGGATTAAAAGTATGACTAAACAAAATAATTACGACCCAACCGAACACGGCTTCAGAAGCTGGCCAGATGATAAATCGGGCAACATTGAATTTCGACCAAAACTCATTTATTATATATCAAAGAATTTGTTTCATATCATATTCTTATTAGTAATTCTATTTTTAAGTAATCGGATTCAAAACCGATATGCCATGATGATTTTTGGTATAGTATCAATGTTGATAATGTTGTTTCTTCTTGGAAGATACATCTCATGGATGATGTTCACAAAATGGACAATAACCGAAAACAAAATCATCATCGAAAAAGGTGTGTTACTTAAAACAACCAATGAAACAAATCTATTTAGGATTATTGATTTTGAAGAGAAACAATCAATCCTCCAGAACATCTTCAACAACACAAACTTATTGATTTATTCATCTGACAAAACTGACCCCAAGCTTGTCCTATTTGGAATAAAAAAGGACGAGAAACTGTTTGAAATAATCAAAGAAAGGGTATCTAAACAAAGAGAAATCAACCATATTCACGAAACCAATATAAATAAACAAGCAATATGAAAAAATTTACCTTTGCATTATTATTATGCTTTATATGCATAACATCAGTAGCACAAGAAAGGGTTTCCATGCTTGTTTTCGATGCCGCACATGTGGCAGCTATCGAAAGAGAAGCCGCTAAACACAAAGAAGCCTATGACTCAATTGTGGATCAAGAAGGGAAAACAAACCAATTTCTGACAACAGCAACAATTCTTCAAGGACATATTTCTGCTATTCAAGACACAACCATACAGTATCTTAAAACCGTCCATGAAATTCTAAGACATTTATCATCATTAGTTACAATATATGAACTAGGTTCCAAAGCCGTTAACAATGTTGATGAGATATGGGGTATGTTGATAGACGACCCATTACTAACTCCAGTTGTATCAGATCTGGCAGTAGCACTGAATCAAGAAGTTGCAGAACTCTATCAGTACATACAAACAATTGTACTAGGGGAAGGAACAGAAAACCTGATGTACAATGCAGACAGAGCAAAAATTATCATACATGTAAAAACAAAAATGCACAAATTAGTCGCCATAACAAACCAGATGCGACACAAACTGAAATACGCAAAAAAACACGGCTTAATTCAAACCTTGTGTCCAAGACTGTGTCATTATACAAGATCGAACATGAGATTAGCTACAAGAATAGTAGAAGAATTCCAATTCTAAAATTAAAACAATATCATTATGTCAGAAAAACAATCAAACCAAACAGAGAAAACCCCGTTGGTAAACTACCTCGGGACCTGCCCAGTATGCGGCAAAGGCAAAATTGCAGAAGGCCCAAGTGTGTACAGATGCAACTATGCAGCATCTATGGAAGACAAATGCGACTTCCACGTATTCAAGACCTACAACGGTGCTGAAATCACTACTGAACACATCAAGCAACTCATTGAGAACGGCAAGACGGAAACCATCGAATTTATCTCTAAAGCCGGGAAAAAATACAATGGCTTCCTCTACATCGAAGGCGAAGAAATCAGAATGGATTTCGTCAACAACGACGATAACCTACCAAAGCTGGACACCCCTTGCCCCATTTGTGGCGAGCCAGTGTACATTTTCAACAACGGCTATGGCTGCAAGAACATCCACGAAACAGACGAAGAAGGAAACAAAAAATGCACCCTTTGGGTCAACAAGACCATCGCAGGTAGACCCATCAAGGAAGAAGAGGCAGAACAACTCCTTAAGTTTGGCAAAACGGATTTCCTCGATGGCTTCCAAAACAACAACGGCAACGAGTTTTCCTCACGCCTGACATTAGACCAGGGCAATGTGAATTTTGACAGCACCATCTGCAAATGCCCCAAATGTGGCGGCGACATCAAGATCGGTAGCAAGTCGTACAATTGCTCCAACTGGAAGGAAAAGGGTTGTAATTTCACCATCTGGCGCGAAATCGCCTACCGCAAAATCACTCCTGAAGAAGTGAAACAACTTTGCGAAAACGGCGGCACACAAGTCCTTGAAGGATTCAAAAACAAGGACAAATCCAAAACATTCTCCGGACAACTGATGTTGTCTGATGACTTCCAAGTCAAACTATTGTAATCCACTTTCACGACAAAAGAACCCTAAATTTTACAGAAATGGATTTCATGAATTTGACACAAGAAATAAGCGAAGCCACCCATATAGGAAGAAGTGACATTGAACTAATCATAAGGAAGGCCTTTACCATAATCAGTAACCAAAGCCAAACCAATATCACTATTCCCGAAAGTGGAACGACGCAGAACATTAACTTGTTAATCACTAAAATATGAACCAATGAAAAAAATCAATTATCTTTTTGCCTCAATCATCTTCTTTGGACTTTGTGCTGCTTCGTGTACCACGCCCAAGACCGCAGTCTTGACAGCACAACCGACAGCCAAAGACTCGCTGTTAATCCAAATCAGCAACGACTATATTCCTACCTCAGTCATCGGTGAAGGCGGTAAAATCGCCAAAACCGAGAAAGCGAAAAGAGACTACGCCAAGAACATTGACCGTGCAGATCGCCTTTCGCAAATCGAAGGCATCCATATCCGGCGCATCCCAAGAGAGAATGATTCAATCTGTGACTTCGTGGCAGAAATGGACGATATACTGTTTGCCTATGACAGCTTTGAACTTACGCCAGAAGCCATTGAAATCATCGACAAAATCGCCGACGTCATCATAGATATCCCTACCAAAGTGGAAGTCATCGGCCATACCGACGACCATGGTACAGACGAATACAACTTAAACCTGTCACGACTTCGTGCCATGGCCGTAGGCAACCGCCTACGTGACAACGGTATCACTGACATAACAGAGACAGGGAAAGGCAAGTCTGAACCTGTCGCCAGTAACAAAACCGACGCTGGCCGACAAAAAAACAGACGTGTCGAAATCAAGATGTTCACCACTGAGTAATTAACCACAGGAGCGGGGGCTTCCATTACATTCTATTCATTATCAACAAAAAAGATTGTCAATTTTTTTTGCATTCATTTGCACTTTACATGCGCATTTTTTACGCACAATTTTTCTCATGCGAAGCTCCCCTTCCTTTTTATAGTCTGAAGCTATGGAAATTAATAGCGCTAAACAATGAAAGGCGTTTGTAAAATATGCGGCTGCACCTGGCGCAATCCATGTTTTAACCACCAACACGGTTTTTGCTGGTGGGTTAACAAAGAGGAAGACCTTTGTTCTCATTGTGCCGAAGAATTGTTAAGCAAA
>JAEEGL011421903.1_pt1 | contig 29705 bp, 27 predicted proteins | sample 9134231 | NCBI WGS metagenome assembly JAEEGL01 (sample SAMN16246548, study PRJNA631951) | gut metagenome | biome: gut microbiome; feature: rumen; material: fiber-attached | host: Bos | place: Iran: Karaj | collected 2018-10
ATGTGTTTCTAAATTCACAATCGCCCCATTAATAATAGCATCGATAAAAGTATCGTGCGATTTCATCGGCCCATTGTAGATAATGTGATCCTTTTCGAATCCACATCTTAAGGCTAATTCATACTCATCAGCAGAAACGACCTCTGCCAGGCATTCTTGTTGCTTTGCCATACGCAAACAGAACGGCAAAGAATTAGTTTTCACAGAGTATCCAATTGCATATTTGGAAAAGCAATTATTCAGAGCACTTTGAAAACCCAAAATACTTCTTGAAAATTCTTGACTGTCAAGAATGAAGCAAGGAGTAGCAAGATTATTAATCTCATTCATCTAAAGAGGGTCGTTTTTTAATTAGTACCATTAAACTCTGGTTCTGTTATATTCTGATTAATATAAAGATCATTGTTTATATCCGCTCTTTTAAAAACTTTGAATATCGTCATCATGAAAATCTTAATATCTAAACCTAGAGATAGATTATCAACATACCAGACATCGTATTGAAACTTCTCGGTCCATGAAATATTATTACGACCATTCACCTGTGCCCAACCACTTATACCGGGCCGCACTTCATGACGACGCCTTTGTTCATTTGAATATAGTGGTAAATACTGTTTTAATAAGGGCCTCGGTCCTATAAGAGCCATATCTCCTTTTAAAACATTTATCAACTGAGGTAACTCATCAATTGATGTTTTCCGGAGAAAAGATCCAAACCTCGTTATTCTTTCCATATCAGGAAGAAGTTCACCATCTGACCCTCTCGCATCATTCATTGTCTTAAACTTAATCAATCTGAATACTTTCTCATTCCTACCAGGACGCTCTTGGACATAAAACACACCATCATTGAATAAGAAGAGTATTATAATAGTAAACAAAAACAACCAACTAAGAAAAACTAACAAGGTTAAACTAATGCTAAACCCTAATAATCGTTTAATATATGACTTGTACATATTCACATATAACTATTCAAGTCCCATATACATCTTCATCAAGGCATTCCAAACAGCTTTTTGCTCATAACGTGATGCTATCATTTGCCTCGCTTTTGACGCCATTTTTCTAATACTAGCAGGATTCTCGATAAACCAAATCATTTTTTCCTGAAGAATCTCTTTATTCCTAGGGGGTATTATTACCCCATTCACACCTTCTATAACAATTTCATTACATCCATTGATATTTGTAACAATGGATGGTAAATCCATTGCTCCTGCTTCAAGAACAACGTTTGGGAACCCTTCCCTATAAGAAGGAAAAACCAATGCATCTGCAGCAACAAGGTACCGTCGTATATCTTGTTGTTCTCCTACATATAGGACGCTAGAGGAGTTCTTGAAGAAATCTTCATTATTTGGCATTATGGGATCAAGACTAGATTCGAATGATCCAACTAAAATCAATTTTACTTGTGGATAATGATGTATAAGAGATGACATCGCTGCTGCCAATTCATTTAAGCCTTTATCTCTAACAATCCGACCTACATATACAAAGACAAAATCAGTAACTGCAATACCAAGTTCAGCGCGAACGTTTTGTTTTGAATAGTGGCATGACTCTCTTGAAAAGAAACTAGTATCTATACCATTTATATTACCATTATGGATTACATCTAAGGGTTTATTAGTGATGCTGTCATTTATTAACGTCAATTTCACCCCTTCCCCTTCTGGAATGACTTTTGTCGCACAAGCACAACTAATTCGTTCCATTATCATGATAAGAAGACGTTTAAAACCTGTCTCTCCCTGGTACCTAAGACCAGTGACCAAATAAATCCGGTTTGGTACTCCAACAATTTTAGCAGCAATCATTGACAATAAGCTGCCTTTAGGAGTGTTCGAATGGACTATATAAGGTTTTTCTTTCAAAAAAATGCCTATCAATTTTAAAAGGCATATAATATCAGATAATAACGAGATTTCCCTGTGCATAGGGACGTTGATTACTCGAATTCCTTCTCTTTCACCAACTTTCTCTAAATATCCTGTATCAGCAGCCACCCCTATTACTTCAAACTCACTGTTTAAAAATTTGAGTTGCCCTTTTAATAATGAATAGAGGCTAACATCAACTGTTGTAATACGAATCAATTTTCGCATAATACGATATTACTTACAATACCCCTAAATAGAATATGTTATTATGCATTGACAAAAGAAGAACTAATAATTAGCAAAATCAATAATCAAGTTGCTTCATTTGGTTTAGAGTAGTTCGAATAGCATCATCAAATAGGAATAGAGGTTTCCATCCAAGATGATGAAGTTTTGAACCGTCCATTATTGCACTAGTAGCTACTGAGTATCCCATACGCTCAATTTCTGAAGGGATGTCAAAAACCACAGATGTTCCAGCATATTCCGCACAAACAGCAGCGAATTCTCTCAAATGTACATTGAACTCTTGAGAAGCGACGTTGTATGCTTCACCAGATTTACCTTCAATCATCACTGAGAGAATAGCGCTAACAGCATCTAAAACATAGGTATATGAGAAGAACTGATTACCTTCACTCTTAAGCACGATGTCTTCTCCTGAGATAGCTTTTTTGATGAACTGCGAGGAGGCCTTTGAATCTTCCGACAGCATTGTCGGGCCAAACACCCTGCTGAACCTTAATATCCTTGCATCCACTCCCCGCTCACTAATGTATGATTGGCACAGCGCTTCACACAGACGTTTTGACTCCGTATAGCAAGCACGAGCCTTAGAAAGATCCAACTTTCCTGTATCCTGTTCTTTGAATGCCTCTTGACCATATGCATTGCCATAAATCTCGACGGAGGAGGGATAAATTACAACGGCCCCATTCACTGCGGCGCTTTCCAGAGCGTGCCTGGCGCCGTCAACATTGATAAAAATAGTCTCAATCGGGAACTGAGAATAAGCAAGAGGGTGTGTATTGCTGGCAAGCGGAATTATATAATCAGGTTTTATATCCTGCGGCAAAGGAACTCGCACATCTTGCTCAATGAATACGAAATATGGCTCCTTACAGCAATACGAAAAACGCTTGAATGCCTTCTCGCGGTTTCGTCCAACTGCATAAACAGTAATGCCAGCGTCATACTTATTCAGCCACAGCAGTGTATCAATAAGGCACGAACCTATCATTCCTGTCGCACCGGTAATAAGAATGCTTTTCCCTTTCAGGGAATCCACATCAAAAGCCTGACAGATTTGATGCAGATCTTCCTGATAAAGAGGGTTTGTCGGGGTGAAGCTCATTTCATCCAATTGTCTTTATCCATCTTAAGGTAGCCCTTGAATAACTCAAGATCATCCTTGGTCGTCAACTTGATATTCTTATCCGATCCTGCCGCGAAATGAAGACGTTCCCCCAATTCAACCATCATTGTATTAGTATATGACGAGCCGTAAATGCCTATCTCTTTTTCAAATGCCTCATGATATGCCCAATCCAGTTTGTCGAACTTATAAGCTTGAGGTGTTGACACACGACGAAGGGTCTCTCTAGGGATATACTGTGTAGTGGTCGTTGCATCCTCCTTATCAACTACGAATATCTGCTCATTGTATGGCATAGAGGTCACAGCATTACCGAACTCTTTGGCCTTCATTATAACGTCTGTGAGTACCGCCGGCTCAAGGAGAGGCCTTATGCCATCATGGATTACCACGATATCATCCGGCCCGCATTTATCCTCTAGGGCAAATACACCATTTCTGATGCTTTCCTGCCCAGTATTGCCTCCGGAAACAATCCACTTGAGTTTGTCTATCCCAAACTGCTTGGCATAAGCCCATGCAACATCATGCCAGCCATCAAGGCAGACCAATTCAATAGCATCAATAAGAGGATGTTTCTGGAAACCTTCCAGCGTATATATAAGGACAGGCTTGTCATAAACATTTATGAACTGTTTCGGGATGTCCTGCCCCATCCTATGGCCGGTCCCGCCGGCGATAATCAATCCAAAAATCATCATAATAAAAAGATAGTGAATAAAATTAAAACCTTATTGCCTTTTATCCATAAATAAACAAATCGGTTTAATCAAGTATAAGGATGCTGCGGCTGATGCAAAAGTAACATAATAATTACCTGATGCGTAAAAAAGGCTCTCAGATTCGCTCGGTGTTTCAAGAGTCAATGTAGTAACATAGTTTCCTGACCAATCATATACCACAATAATGTTATCTCTTTTCCCACTCATAGGAAAATAGATAAATGAATCATCGCTTCCCATTCCTTGAGCAGTATAATCTGCGGCATATTCACGATCAAAAGATTGTTCTAGTTCGAACTTTTCGTTCAATATATGAAGGGACAAACCTCCTTGACTAACTGCATACTCTCTTATTAAAGAGTTGTATGTAATAGCACCTGCACCTACAGGAATCTGTTTTTCTTCGACAATACTCAAATCCTTACAGGAAATAACTGTTAGATAATTACTCTGTGAGCGGCCACGTGCAAGATATAAGCAATCAGAATGTGAGTTATATGTCAAGTCATTAGCATGTCCTCCATTAAAGGCCGCCGTCTTTCCTGTAGTCTTTAATGATGACATGTTGTATTTACATATTTTCGCACTTGAATCTTGCGTATTTTTAATAGCAAAATAAAAGTTATCTCCATCGCTTGTAGAACCTTGGCCAGTAGTATGATTCCCATCTATAGGACAGGTTAGAACGTAATCAAGAGATAGTGAAAATGGGTAGTTATGATTTATAAGGAATGCTAATAATTGAGGATCGTTGGTTTCGTACTTAATTAATAAATTTAAGGGTATTACCAACGTTTCGTTAGTCATATACTTCGAGCTATTCAGAATCTTGTCTCTAAACTCATATAAAGCAATTGCCGTCCAAACATCATCTGTACCAGCAATAACTAGTTTCCTATTTACGACCCTAATAATATAACCTACTCCAGATATAAGTGACAAAGACTCTTTAGACTCTCTTCTATTTATATTCCCAATCAAAACTTCTTGACTTCTAGCAGAATTACCCAAATGGTAGATTTGTGGTCTCGACCCGTATTTTGATTCCATGACTTCAACTAGACCTTCTGCATTCTTCTTATCATCTCCATATACAATGGCACATCCATAATTACCGCTCAAATCAACAATAGCTATTCCAGAATCAGGATCTATTGAAAGATTCTGCTTAAATAGGCTCTCTTTCTGACATGCGATTAAAAGAGCAGACAATCCAAAAAGAAAGAGTTGATATAATAGGGAGTTACGAAAAAGAAAGTTCATACGTTACAAATTATTATCAAATTCTGGATAACGGAAAAAGCGAAGAAATAAACAATATCTACCGGCACTAAGTGCATATTTACATATAATTCAATAAGTACAAATTAGTGATTCGCGTAACACTGCAAACTATTTGTACACACTCTAAACTAGAGCACGCAGAGAGAGCAGAGTACTAAAAGGATTCATTAAAACTTTAGATATGGGGCTTCTTGAAATAGAAGTAAGTAAACATACTAATATGGCAGAAGAAATCAATGAAAAAGGCAAAGAAATACAAAAATGCGGTAGGAAAGGATACAAGAGTGTTTGAGTGTAATAAATAAACAACGTTCCTTGGCCAAATAATGAAAAACTTTGTATTAATGTATTATTATATACAAAAATAAGTACCATTGCACTGATTAACGCAGAACTAATAATAACTGAATACCTATAACAGAATAGCCACAAAAGGGAATGATCAGTAAATTGAGCCAATTCTAGCAGGCCTGAACGTTGAAAAAAACACTGATGTTGTAACCTACTTGAAAATAATAGAATATAGATTACAGACAAAACACCCAGAAATATAACCTGTTTCTTATATGCAACTATTTTATTAAGATTACCCTGCATGAAATGTCCAAGGATAAAGAAAGGGAAAAATTGGAGTGTCCTCATAATTGAGAGTATACCGCCATTATGATGAACCACGACAAATGTCAGAACTTCAAGAACAATACTAATACGCAATAAGGCCCTTACATTAACTCTCCTTAACAATAAAGACGACATTACCCTCCAATTAATAAGGCTTAAAAGGTACCATGATGGAGAAAAACCAAAATCTAGGACTTTAGATATAGAGAGTGCACCTGTTTTGAAGAAAACAAAACCGAAATGCGAAATAATACAAGTCTCAAATAATGGTACACATTTTTTTATTTCATCAGAAAAACAACGGAATTTATAAAAATAGCCACTAAGAAATACAAATAGCGGCATATGGAATGAATAGATAACACTATACAGGTCACGCGAAATCAGATTGCTATACCTATTTGGTTCCAAGCAATGACCTAAAATAACTAAAACAATTAAGACGTACTTTAGCCCATCTAGGGACCTATCTCTTTCCATCTATATAATTAATGATAATACACCGTAGTATAACAACTTGGAATAGTATTCATCACGGTATAGATCGATAATGCAAATAATTCGGTTTTCCTACTACCTTCGTTTTAGAAGTAATTCCGCTATCTCAATATCTTCTGGATAGGTAACTTTGAAATTGACCCCTCTCTTGAAATAATTGAAGCCTCGTACATCTTCAGGCAACTGAACAGCTGGATGACCATTAGGATGCTCTGGATTAAAACACGAATACAACAGCGGGAAACGGTAAGCATCCGGTGACTGAATTAAGAAGTAATCCTCTCTATCAATCAGCCTCTGCGTGTAAGAACCAAGGGCATCAGTAATTTTAAATGTCGTCTGAACATAATCATATTCATCCAGAAGATGCACCATATCGTCTAAATGTGATGGTGTTGTTAATGGACAGGCAGCATTATTCTCTATTATTTTCTTGCATTCAGGATAATGAGAATGAATATAATCCAATGCATTCTTAAAAGAATGATTGCGAGTCAATCCACCACATACAGTATGTACTCCGTATTGACTAGCAATCCGGCCCTCGAGATATTCTTCTTGATTAAGTACAACTATAAAATCATCAATAAGCTGTGCTTCTAGGAAAGAATTAATTGAATACCATATCATTTCCTTTCCATTAATGATATAGTATTGTTTAGGAATAACTCCATTAAACCTCTTGCCGATTCCACCAGCAAGTATAATTCCAATTGTTTCTTGCATTACTTATACACGACAGCATGTTTTGGCCTTTTACCAGCCAGATAATCTTTTATACTACTAACAACCATTTCAGTCCCGCACGCTTGAACATCATTCGAAGACCCGCCTATATGCGGGGTCAACAAAAGATTCGGAGCTGTCAACAATTTGCTGTGTGGAGAAATCGGTTCTTCCCTTGTTACGTCAAGGGCCGCACCAGCTAATTTGCCCATATGAAGAGCTGTTATTAAATCATCCTCTACAACTAGTTCCCCCCTCGCAGAATTAATAAAATATGAGTTATTCTTCATTAACTTGAATTCTTTCAAAGAAAACATATTTCGAGTTTGAGGGGTTAATACACAATGCAATGAAATAATGTCGGCATCTGAAAGAATTTCATCCCATGATACAACCTTTACATAATCAGGCATATTCAAAAAAGGCGAGTAAGGATCATATACAATTATATCCATACCAAAAGCACGAGCCTTGTGCGCCATTAATCGCCCTACATTTCCAAAACCAATAAGTCCAAGCTTCATATGATTAATACTCCTGCCCCTATATTTAATAAAAGGGCTATCTGAATCTAAACCCCAGACAGTATCTCGGTACTCTTTCGGCTTGGTACTGAAATCCGCCGTCAGTTCCCTACTATGGATAAGATTGTTTGTTTTGGTAATATTCCTGGTTAAATCCAAGATAAAGCCCATTACCATATCAGTCACGGCACTGGCATTGCGTCCAGGATTATTACATACTATTATTCCACGCTCCATCGCCTTATCAAGATCAACTACAGACGATATTCCACCTCTACAACAAACAATCAACTTAAGTCGTCTTGCCGACTGTAATACATCCTCGGAAATAGTATCATATTCGCAAATAAGTATATCATAATTCTTAATAGAGCGAACCAAATCATTATGAGGAAGAACATTATAATCTATGCAATACCCTGCATAATCGAAATCAATAACATCATTAAATGATTCTTCTAAGCGGTTGTTATACAACTCTGCTGTAACCAATGCTTTTAATTTACTCATTCATAAAAAAACTAAAAACACAAAATGCTATTCAAGTACATCACTATATGGAATTAAGTGATATGATAGATCATGATGATGCCTCTGATCTTCAGGAGGCAAACTCATATAATCATTATAGACAGACCTTAGATAAAAGTCATAGTCTTTGGGGACATAAAACTCATGTCCTTCAAAATAAAGTGTAGATAAAGGATAAACACGATCTTTTGGAAAGCGATGGACCGTATTAACTGAGCAATAATCATGAGCTATGATACGTTTATGACTGAACAAAAGCCCTATTAAATTAGCGATAGGCTTACAAATATAAAAAATGAAAGCAGAAGATAGATTTGCAAGCATCCTATTGTTGCCTACAAAATAGCGAATTGTAACTCTCTTATGGAAACTATGAAGAATCATATTGATCCATGGAATAACATGATCAGAATATGGAAAAATATCTAATGCAATCCCTTTATGTTGAACAGCGTTCTTATGGTTCTTTGTCCCTTCATAGAGTCCATGATACTCAGATACAGAATACTTGTCAACTAATTTAGGCCAACCGTTATAATATCCTGGATCAGTATGCCTATCCATAAAAAAATAATAAGGATGTGGATTGTCAATTAAATACTGAGACAACACTTTTATATCTTTCTCATCTACTACAATATCCACATCATCATCCCATGGGATAAAACCACCATGACGAACCGCACCCAACAATGTTCCGCCATCAATATAATATCGAATATTAAGTTTGTTACATACTTCTGTCACATATAAAAGCATGTCCAAAAGCCTTTTTTGAATCTCTCTCATCTGAGACCCTTCAGGATTATACTTATCCCTCAATTCTTTATTTGTCTCCCCTGTTTGGTATACAAAGTCATTATCTATCATCTCTATTCATCTTTATAATTATAACTACAATCATCTAGTGAAGCCAATAGAATTTAATCTCCGATTGCTTAGGCTTTCTTTCACTCAAAGGTGGCAATTCCATATAATCACTGAATATATCGTTGAGATAAGTCTTATAGCCAGAATATACGCAAAAATAACCACCTTCAAACAAAAGCCTCTCATATTTATTAAAGCCATTCATTGTGTGATACTCTCTCCTTGCATACAGAGGACATACAAGTTGAGTCCAATGATCGGTCGCATTGAATCTATACTGTAAAACAATTTTTTTGAGCTTAGAATTTGCTAGCCTGATAAGGAAAGAATTATAATCCGAACCAGGTAAAAACAGAACCTTTTTAGCTAATAAGCTAAAAGAGAAGTGATTTCTAAGGCTAGCATTGGACGACCGGCACCAATACTGAACTCTGTGCCAAAACATAGCCGCTTTTGCATTATGCATAAAAGAAGTATGAGAATCAGAAGCACCATCCATGGGAAAAATATCTATCCACAACCCAGTCGAAAAAGCGGCCCATGGTTCGGATATGCAATCGACATATGTCTCCTCCATATCGTAGACTCTTGTAAATGCAATTAGTGATTGCGGATTATTTGGAGCGACAATTCTAAATCGGCTGGATTTATACGATGCACAGAATCGGTCATAGTCAGGTCGCGGCATATTTATATCAATATCATCATCCCAAGGGATGAAGCCTTTGTGTCTCACGGCTCCAAGTAGTGTTCCTCCGCATAACGAATATCGGATACCATTCTCGACACAAAACTTATGGACGTCCTTTAATATTTCAAGGGAGAACAACTGAATCTCCCTTAGAGTCATTTCTCTCATAATTGGAAGCTACAATCAGTTAAATAACTAACAGGTTATTATTCCGGAGATAAGCTTCTTGGACTCCAGACATAGCCAAATTCTCTTTTCTAGTCAACATGTAAGAGTCATAGGCTTCAATAATGATGTTGGATACGAAGTCTTTGATCTCATATCGAAGCCCCTCTCCAGCATAAGGATAGAAATACTTCTTATTATTGTTTTGATCCTCGTATCGGATCTCAAAATAGTCAGTCTTCCACCAAGGGGCCGGAACATAGGCATAACCCTTAGTACCAGAAACGACAAGGTTCCCTTCAGACTTGACGCCTAAACCTACCTGAAATGAAGCCACTGCATTCTCATATTGAAGAATCGCCTTAGTGTAAATATCGACCCCGTTCTTCATTTTTGAATAAAAACTGACAGCCTTGTAATCGGTCCCTAACAATTTGAAAACTGGCAACAGAGGGAAACATGCATTCTCACTCATGCTGCCGCCAATTTTTGAGCTGTCAAGCTTTTCGGAGCTTTCATCTGTAAGAGTCGTTACCGATGCATTAACGTCCACTATCTCCCCTATCACCCCGGACTTAAGCAATGAAATCAAATGTCCGAAAGCTGGGCAATATGCAGTCTTCAAAGCAACCATAAGTACAAGGCCTTTCGACTCAGCCAGCTCATATAAATATTTAGCTTCTGCTTGCTTAAAAACGAAAGGGGTCTCACACAAGACATGTTTTCCTGCGCTTAATGCCGCCAGAACATATTCATAATGAGTATAATGAGGAGATGCCACATACACAGCATTACACTCCCTGAACAAGTCATCGACAGTATGGGCACAAACAGGGATTGAATGTTTCTCGCAGAAAGAAACACATTGAGAACGATCAGGATTGAACGCAGCTGTGACAGCCACATTATTGACACATTTAGATTCAGGTACGAACCTGTTTGCAATACTGCCAGTCCCGATAATACCTATACTGATAACAGAACGTTCTTGACGAAGTTGTGTGCTTGATATTCCTTCAGTACGAGGGAGATAAACAACATCGCAGTACTCTTTAAGATAATCAAAATAACCCTCCCAGTCCGATCCGATAGCAAAGATATCCACTCTGTACTTCTGGATATCATCAATCTTTTGTCCCCTATATTCTTCAATAATGATCTGATCTGCCAATCCTGACGCCTTTACAGCATCAATTCTCTCCATTACATTATTGCACGTGTTCAATTTTCCCCTCTCAAGATCGAAATTGTCAGTTGTAACACCAACAATAAGCCAATCTCCGAGGGATTTGGCTCGTTTCAGGAGATTGTAATGCCCTTCGTGGAAGAGATCGAACGTCCCATATGTAATAACTTTCTTCATAATAATTCAAACTCTCTAATACGTACAGCCAACTGAATCAAATCTTCATCAGACTGAAGTCCCATATGCGAAACTCTGTAGAAACCAGGGATTCCACCAGGCATGATATAAGTATCATACTTATCTATCAGGCCTCTGAATATACGTCGCTCATTTGTATCTGCGGTTTGAAATCCCGTAATCGCAAATGAGGGGTTCTCTGCAGGGATATTCCAACCATACTCTTTACACAATTCCCTGAAAACAATAGCCCTATGATGCACCTGAGATATATTCTCATTTTCCCCTCCTTCCTCTTTTAATTGCTTGAGCCGTTCATGAAGTTGCAGGTAAAGAATTGTCGCAGGGCTGAATGGCGTTTGACCACGCTTCAGATTCGAGAAATTTGTAACAAAATCCCAGTAATAGCCCCTCCGCGCGAACTCAAATCCATTCAATGATGAACTAAAGAATAGAATAGATAAACCCGGTGGGATATTGAGACCTTTCTGAGTACTTGTGATGCAGATATCTATCCCCAATTCATCCATATTTAGAGGTTCTGCCAGAAAGGTACTAATCACATCGACAACAAGCGATACTCCGTAACGATGGCAAATCTTTGAAATTAAGCCCAAGTCAAACAACTGCCCTGAAGAGGTCTCATGATGCTGGCATAAAAAAACATTCGGTTTTTCTGATGCTAGCCTTTGCTCCAAGTCATCATAATCAATATCCTTCGCAAAAGGAACATGATAATCAACAGCAGAGATATTATAATAACGGCAAAGATCAACCCACCTGTGCCCGAAGGATCCTCCGTCTATAACGAAAGCCTTCTTTTTGGTTGCCACGTAGTTTTCAACAACGGCACTCATGGCGCCAGTGCCGGATCCAGTATAAATAATAGTTCTTCCATCCGTGCAATGGATAAGATCTAAGAGCATGCGCTCAGAGTCTCTGTTAATCTTTGAGAATTCATCTGTGCGCATATATAAAAACGGCTCAGAACCAATTCTCATTATCCTCTCATCAATATTGCCAGGAAAAACAAAAGACTGCATATCAATCATTATTTAATAATTCAAACTTCTCAATTGGATGCCGCCATCTTTTTTCAACTGGTGGTAATTCCATATAATCCTTCCCAAACTCGATTTCTAGGTACTTGGTTATATCTCCTGGGACAGGTGCTGACAGCCCATTGAATTCTAGTTCATTTACAGGGAGATAAACGTTCTTATCTCTTAACCGCCAAGCATAATCTCCAGTTGGAGCATGAATATAACCAGTATCTTTTTTATAAGACACTATCCAATTAAAGATTCTACCCCACTTGTCTAAACTTATAAAAGAAAAAAGAAAACCTAAAAAAGAACGAATCTTGTGATTAATCATCAGTTCTATGGATGAATTAACAAAGGATTTATAAGTTTCCGATTTACTATGATACTCTACGATTGACCCTGTGATGTAAATCAACATCCACGATATATACTTCATAAAAAAACGCAAACAACGATTTTTGGGCATATTCTCTAGAGGGAAAATGTCAACAAATACGCCGGTATACTCATTATCAGTTCCCCCAATAGTAATGAACTTACTTTTTTTATCTATAACCTTACCAAAGAGACAAGTAGTATAACCTCCTATTAATGGTGATGTGACGTAATACTTCTTACCAAGTTGCTTAGGAAATTCCTCTAAGAATACAACATAATCTTTTTTGGGCATGAACAAATCTATATCATCGTCCCAAGGAATAAATCCTTTGTGGCGATATGCCCCCAAAGCAGAGCCATATGCCAGCATTACTGTCAACCCATTATTCTTGCAGAAAGAAAGAATATCACTCAATATCCCCGACAGATAATTTTGTAGTATATTTAACTCATTATCATCGAGCTGGTGAAAGTAAGGATACGTCTGAGAGTATTTAACAAAGAGGTCTTTAGTTCTTAAGAAACCCATTATTCATTGATTGAGTTGAGATAAAACTCTTGAAGATTGATAGCAGCTTCTGCGGCATCATAGCCTGCTTTGCGTACTTCCTCAATATATGATCTTCTATTGTAGCCGGCCTCTTTGATAATTGCATCAGCCCAATACTCAGGTCCTTTCTCTAGTGGCATGAAAGAGACCAGACCTGTGATATCGGCTTCTCTTGGTACGCCTACTGAAGCGAAGCATTTAAGACCGGATACTTGGGCTTCAATAAGAGACAATGGTAGACCCTCATAAAAGGATGGCATAACGAAAAAGTCCATCGCTTGAAGGTAATCGTTAACATTATTTACTACTCCTAAAAATAAAACTCTATCTTCTAATTTCTTCCGTATGATGGCCTGCAAAATAACCTCGCTCATTTCCCCGTCTCCTATTAATAGCAGCCATGAATCACTATTTCTCTTACATACTGCCTCAAAGATAGAGACTAGAAAAATATGGTTTTTTTGATAAGAAAAACGAGCAGTACATCCTAATACAATTGCATCATTATTAATATTATATTTCGACCTCTTTGATATACGCATTAATGGGTTATAATCAAAAATAGAGGTGTTAATAACATTGGGAATTAATACAATTCGACCAGCATTTAGCATCCTTTTACCATACAACCACCTTGCAGCATCTTTCCCGCATGAAAAATAATGGGATGCCACTATCTTTAGTGGATATTTAAGCAATGACCGGATGAAATTGATTAATCCAGTCTTAGAATTTGAATTATGAGAATGTGCAATTCTGATTGGGATCCCATAATACCATGCAATTGCCAAGGGGAAAAAACTCTTTGACGATGTATGAGAATGAACGATTTTATAATCTTTGTGGTTTTTAAAAAAGAGATTTAGTCCTTTGAGATATTGAAATAAAGAACTAAATTTTAAATATGGTATTCTATAAATACATCCCCCCAATTCTCTGATTCTATCTTCATAATGACATTTGTTCTGCTCTGTCAGAAGAAAATCAAATTGAATTCGATCTCTATCTATGAATTCATAATAATTCATTATTAAACTTTCCGCTCCTCCACGATTCATGGAATGAAGGATATGCAATACTCTTATTGGTTCCATGTCAACTGATCTTCATCTTTAAACCATGATGCACCATATACCGCGTTCTGAAATACAAAGCAATTCCAGGAAGTAGGGCGAATATCGTCATTATCGGAAACGGATTATTAAACAGTTCTTCACACTTACGCGCCTGGATTGAATGAGATACGTAATGGATGCAAGACTTGAACCTTCCCTTGAATGAACGATATAGCCTCATGTGCTCTTTCCGCAAGAACATGAACCCATTAGGATTGTTCCAATACTGGCGATACATATTAAAGCTGGATCCATCCGTCTGGTAATCGACTATAACCAGCGGCTCATTCAGTGTGAGAAGTTTGTAGTCCTGATCGATAAGAAGATATTTATAGCCGAGAGAAAAGTACTTCTCTCCTGCAAATAGAGGATATTCTGGGTACTTGAGAACGACTTCCGTCCTATAAACCAACTTTTTATCACCTTTTCCTCCGTTAGCGTAGAAACCATTAAGGGTAGTTTCTTTCATCTCTTCAGGGAATTCCGTTCCGATCAGTCCTCCACCTTCAGCATAGTCAAGTCCAACGATACCGGCATATTCATCTGAGCCATGGGCCTTCCAGAATGAGACTATCTTTTCAACGGCATCGGATGGCATATAATCATCAGAATCGATGCACGTGTTAAGTTCCGTCGTGATATTCTTATATGCAGTGTTGTGCGCCCCATGCATTCCCTGATTCTCCTGATAAACATAACGGATTGGAATCTTTCCCTCTGCAATCCAACCGCTCACCAATTCCCTGGTGCCATCAGATGATCCGTCATCAATAATTAGCCACTCGAAATCCTTACAGGTCTGTGAAAGAAGACTTGCATAGGTACGCGGAAGCGTATGGGCCCGATTATAAGCTGGAGTAAATACCGTGAGAATACGCATAATAAACTATCAGACAAAGAATGCCATAACCAAAGTGAATGCCAGGTGTGCCATCATGATTATTGCAGTTTTACGTCCTTGGGTCTTGGGCCAAATCTTCAATTTCAACAATGGATACGCCAAGACTACAGGATAAAGGAACCACGATAGATATGCAAATCTATTGGAGTACTCTGCACGAATGACCATTATCCAAAAGGCATTAGCCAAGATATATGTACCCAATAAGAGAATGTACGACTTATTAATGCCTTTCTTCTTATTGATAATATACCAACCTAACACGATAGGTATCGCACTATATAGTAGAAAATCCCATCTAAAGCCAACGCGGGAAAACATATTCTCGTCTACATCAACTAATATATAATCAGAAAGTCTATCATCAAAGCCCAATCCAGCAAAAATGTTCGCAACCGCATTCCCTGCCAAAAGACTTATTAATATAGAGAGAGCCCAAAAGTAGAAAAACCATTTCGGCTTTCTAATGAAAAAAGCCGCTATCATACAAATAACAGGTAGAGCCGCTGAAGCATGAAATGCTATTCCGAGTAAAGACAGTATCGCACAAATAATTATATTCCAAGCACCACTCTTCATAAATGTCATTGCAAGGAACACAAAACTCAGCGCAATGCCATTTCTCAAACCATTGACTCCATAAGTAAAAAAGGAAAAAGCAGCAAAGCAGAAGATAAGTCCGATGTCAGCATTATTATGCATCAAGCGGTAGCATCCACATACTATAGGAACGATATATAATATTTCAATTATGAAGAAGAACCAGTTTACGCTCATGACCTGTGAGCATAACCACATAAAAGAATAGAAAAACGAATCTTTTGAGGATGTAATACCTTCGGAAATCCGGCTAAAACTATTGTATGTCCTAGCATAATTGACAGTATCACCGAAAGCCGCTGATATAGGTCGAAAACCAACTACTATAATAAAAAGAATAGCATAGATGTAAACTAACGAAAGACTTCTCTTTCTGTGTAATACTCTCTCAGCGTTCTTGGGGCTCAAAACCACAGTAAAATACAGAGAAAGAAAAAGGACAACAAGTAAATGAGCCTTTTCGTAAAAGAAAGGATCAAATAGTTGCATAATTATTTAGAAATTAGTCTCTTTTTTATAAATGCCATAAAACCCACTCCAAACGCACGCCTAATAAGACGTTTGACGAATACCTTTGCACGATTCTCTCCCGGCATCCAACTTTTCATGAACCAATGGATGGTCCTGGTATTCTCTGTCTTCCTCAGCCTGCCGGTCGCGTCATCAAGAGGATTGAAGTATTCAGGAGCATAGATGAATATTCCTGAGACCTCCTCGACCTGCCCAGTTGCAGTAAGTCCTTTTTCCTTCATTATGTCCGTTACCATTGGAATCATAGTGTAGGGATTTCTGGTTCCATCAGGAAGATGATAATCAAGTGCAGCGAATCCATCTAGGATTATTTTATAGACAGGATTCCCCGCTTCACATGAAAGTCCGAGCCCCGGTGCTATCTTGCCATTTCTCCCGGCAATTTCTAATCCCATAAAGGGTCCACGTTCTATGATATCGTCCATCTGCTTAATAACCTCAACATCAGTATCAAAATAAACACCGCCATAATGATACAGAATCCAGAATCTGGCATAATCGCTTACAAAGGCATACTTTCCGTCGGCATAGGCATCGCGTGTGTAAGGAATGCTGTTCACGTCGAAATTATCTTCATTCCATTCCTTGATCTCATAATCAGGTAGGTATCTCTTCCAACTTGCGATACACTTGACAGCCATCTTTGGAAGTGGATTCCTTCCAAACCAGCAATAATGAATAGCTTTAGGTATCATGATGATTAACTTAGCAGGACAGACAACTTCACCGCTTCGGAACAGTTACCGTATTCATTGCTGTAAAGGTTTCCAGCAATATGCTTCTGTAATGAAGGATTATTGATTAGACTAACTATCCCTTCAGCACATCCTTCGTTTTCAATAGGAACAATGACACCGTTAAAATCATCCTTTACTTGGTTCCTGGCCGTCGAATAATCCATTACCACTACTGGTTTGCAAAGGATCTGCGCTTCCCGAACAGTTACTGAATTCCCCTCATACCTCGAAGGCTGCACATAGATATCACAAGCTTTTATGTAAGGATACGGATTGGATTTCTTACCCAAGATAATGACATGATTCTCCATTCCAGCTCCTGAAATCTTCGATCGTATTAACGGCTCATCCACTCCATATCCTATGAGATACCATCGCACATTCACTCCAGATTCAATAATTCTCCTGCAGATATCCGGCACATTGTCGTAGTTCTTTGCATAACAAAAACGTCCTACAGAAAGAAGATTGGTCACGCCATCTTCTTTTGGCATCTCCTTTCTAACAACCTCGGGAGGAATCTGTTCTGCTCTCTCCATGACAAACTTAGGAGAAAGGATATTGTCTATCCTTACTATCTTGTCTTTCAAAGATGGGAACACGCCCAGGAAGTTTTCAGTTACCTGATCGGATATGCTAACAACATGATCGAACTTCGACCAAACCGGCAACTCCAATTCGGCATCTACATCAATCTTTGAGTAGTCAGTATGGATCCAGGCTGCCTTCTTCTTTGCCTTCACCTTATCTGCGACAATGTTATGCGGAGTCAGGAAACTGATGGCAAGATCGTATTCTCCAAGATACTCAAGTGAAGGTAGCACTGTTGTAACCGAGTCAAAGACGTATCCAAATACAGCCCCATTATCAACCGGATGCTTGGATTTCTTGTATCGAGCAAATCTTCTCTTGGCTATCAACCGCCTCAAAACTATCCTCCAATACCCGTCTTTCACAGCATCCTTCATCGGCCTCTCAATCTGGGCATATTCTGGAATCTCCGGAAGCAGATTGACTTCCTTCGGGATGAACTGCATCAACTCTCCCCTATGGCTGTAGACAAACAGATCGACATCGTATTTGCTATAATCAATAGCCTGAAGCAAACCAATTAGACTGATTTCAGCGCCTCCTATCTCTAGATAATGGATGGTAGTTAAAATACGATTTTTCAAAGCAAGTGATCCGTAAAATTTTGATAATCCTTTAATAACCTCATATTCAGTACGGCAGCAATCACCTTTTTTTCTAATCGAGCAAAAACCAGGAATCTAAGTTTCTCTATAAAAAACGAAAAAGCATAAATCAACAAAGGGTAAATTAATAGACAACCCAAATATGATAGATTATGATAACAATCACCCAGTCTAAAAAAAGGTTGAATATAAGGGCTCTGATGGAAAAGATAACATGCTAAACATGGTAATGCAACATTATTGATAATTGGAGAGTGAATTATCAACTTCTCAAAATAAAGAAATAGAAATACTGCGCTGAATAGGACAAAAAATGTATTATAACTTAACCATGATGTGAAAGGGAATCCCAAAAGCTTTGAGATGAACAACTGAAGCAAGAATAAGGTCAAAGAAACTGCTACAAAACCATATAAGAAATACTGCTTAGGATAACTACGAGCAAGTCCATATTTATTAATATAACCACCAAATAAATATAAAGATACAAAATTAACAATACCATATCCAGCATCTGGTACAAGTTGACCAGCATTCACCAAAAAACAAAATGATGGAATCAAGTAGAACCACAATAACAGAACAATCAATAATACTCTATACTCCTTTTTAGATAACTTTTTAACAAACAGATTAAGCCAAGGCGATAAAAAAACAAGTGCTACATAAGCAGTCATGAACCAATACTGCTTAGTCATGAGTGGCACCAATACTAATATGTCTTTCTTAAAATCAAAACTGTGGCACCCTATCACAGTAACTAATACAAGAGACGATATTAAATAGAAAAAAACTTGTAATTCAATTGAGAATAATCTTTTAATGCTAAATTTATACTGAAATAACCTGATATGATGACGAATACATTTACAGCACAGATTGTGAAACATCTAACGATTTGCGAAATCAAAGAATCTGCCAATGTAACATCAGTATGACCACCAATAAGGTGCCCCGCTACTATCATCAACATACAGATGATGCGCAATAATTCGATAGAAGAATTCCGCATTATTCGAAACAATCTGTTAACGTAAAAAACTGAATTGTCTCTTTCGCCTCATACCTAATAACAAGCCAAATGGGAAAGATACAATAATGGGAAGAACGTCATTTGCATGAATCAAATAATCAAGATGATTAGCATAATAACATAATGCTATCATCTGCATAGCATTACGAAAACGTCCTTTAAAACTTCTATCTATTTTGAGATTCTGATTGTACATCATGGCAAAACCCATCGGATTATTCTTGACCAGCTTGTTGTCACGAGTCTGGCCATCAGGGAGATAATCACAAATATAAAGTTTCTCATCCCTCCATCTGAGTTTCCATCCATCAAATGCTATATTATAGAAACATAGTTGCTCGGGGGCATATCGTTCTGTTTCCCAGTACAGGAATGGATGCTTTCTAAGAAGGTCAATCCTATGCACTTCACAGCAATCCATATTAAGATTGTACTTAGAACGCTCAAGATGAGTAGCATCGACATATCCAATAGAGGGGTCTATCAATGGCTTCTGTGGTTTCATATAATCCCCATTTGGATAACAACGGCAAAAACCAACTCCTCCTATTTTCTCATCCGAGGGAATCTTCTCAATTTCATCCAACCATGAGGCAACCTTTTCCACTGTCTCAGGGATGATGCTGTCATCCGAGTCCAGCATCATAAACCAATCTGTATGAGCCAGTGCGATTCCACTATTTAGCGCACGTGGGATGCCGACATGTGGTAGTGGGTTATACACTATCTCAAACCCATTATCCTCAGATATCCAGTTAGATACTAATTCTGAAGTATTATCAGTGGAACCGTCATCTGTGATAATCCACTCAAAATCTTTGCACGTTTGACTCCTAAGAGATTCATATGCCTTACCGAGTATATAACCACGGTTATAGGTAGCTGTATGGATTGTAATTTTTGGCATCTAAATAAACAATTTAACCACTGATTTTGGAGAGAAGGCATCAACTGGCTTTTGACAATGAAGGCTTGTCATTATAGCATTCATGGCACTTAAGATATCTTCGGGAGTGTTTTCACAGAAAACAAATCTGTCAAACTTTGAAAAATAATCTCTAAGCAACGCTTTCTCTTCATCAGTACCATCAAGGATAAAGAGAATCGGCTTTGATGTAGCTGAATAATGATAGATCTTACCCGGAATCTGTCCCCCCTTTAGATTTGACAGATGAACCAAAACAGATGTTTTATCCTGAACCCCTTCCAATATATCTAACGTTACACGGCCAGAAATAATCACACTTTCAGAAGAATGGAGAGACAAGTCAGTATCTCCATATATATAGCCGGCAAACCCAGACTTCGTAAGCGCTTCATAGAAGGGCATGATATTCCTTACATGTGAATAATAATCTCCAAAGTATCCGAACGAGATAGCTTGATCAGAATCAATCTCCCTTGATTTACCTATCGCAAAAGCCGGCAGTGGTATTGCTTTCATTTTATCTGCACAATCTGGGAAATACTGTTTCTGGTAATGTAACGTTAAAGGGCTGACATAGAGTATTTCCTGTGCCTTGCTTAACAAAGAATGCTCTTCAGCCAGAATGGCTTCTGACTTATGCCCGTATAAATCATAGTACCATGGATCCTCCCAGATTTGCACCCATCTCTTTGTCTTTATCCTATTCCTTCCAAGTAGGTCTGCTACTAAACGATGGCTGGCCGCCGGAGATGAATTTGATACGACCAGATCATACGCGACTTCTAATTTGAACTTTACCGCTTCCTTTAACCATGTCTTTTGCAAGGGATATACTGGATCCTGTCTGAAGCAGGTATAGAATAATCTTTTGAAACAAGAACGTAACTTAGTTTTCAGGGACACAGAGGGACGTTGTGACACGGATTCCTCATTGGAGACATTATCTACTCTTGGAGATGTATCTACCTGGGGCTTTATAATACCACGGGCTTTAAGCCTGATGCAATCAATAAGGGAGACTGAATTATATATGAAATACCTGGCATTAGGATACTTCTTGAATTTCGAGTCACTATCTCCCCAACTATCCGAAGCCATGATAATATCCAGGTCTGCACCATTCTCTAACAGCCCCTGCACATAAGCATTATGACTCATGTTAGCAGAGGTATTATTGAAAAGGCATGCACCGGTGACATATAAAACTTTCATTCTATTTCTTTATGACTATGAGAGAGTGAATCAAATGCAAAGCTTTCTTAAGCATAGATGGTAATGAAAGCCTTCCCTTTTGAGATTCCGGTTGGTCAGATAAATCATCCACGAAAGATTCAAAATTACCATAATCAATAGAAGAGATGAATTTCTGATCATTGGGGTTCCTAATGGCACTCTCACAATAACTCTCATTAAAAACAAAAGCCTGCTTCTCACTGAGTTTCACGACACCGGTCAGATTGTCCTTGGCAGAATCAAAAAAACTACGGCCCTTAAGAGTATTCAGAGCCACAACAGAGATTCCGATATCATCATTGTATGAATCTCCAAGTTCCGTACTCCCCCAAAAGTCCCCCATTGTCAAATCTGCACCGGACGTAAACCTCTTGAAACGGCATCTGGTACAAGATGGCCGTAACGAAAGGTTCTTCAAGAAAGCCTTCATATATGGATTGTCCGAATTGGGTTGCCGGAACTCAGTTCCGTCTTCAAACATAGCCATAAAATCCGATTTTCTCCAACTCTTGGACTTATCTCGGAACGTGAGAAACTTTACTTTACTACCATGAATATTTTCCAGACCAGACAAATAGATATCCCATACTTTAGGACTTGGTACTCCATGACAGATAACTTCTGCCAGAATCATATTATCAGGCACTTCCCCAATGAAAGACTTGATGCCGGCAATCTGACAAGGGGTTCCAGAAAAGAGAACTCTTTGGCCCCGTCCGAGTGCAGCTTTGACCAATGGAAATGAAGAATCCACCTCACTCTGGACGTACTTTGACACCCGGATTGGTTCAAGTTCTTCCAATGTTGACGCTTGGACATGAACAACTTTGTGATAATCTTCTGAAAAGGCCGCTCCGAAAACGACTCCGCCGGACATAATGACCTCCCTGGCCAATTCATAGAAAAAACCTCCTGATGAACTGTGGCGACGGACTTCGTCATCAATATGCTTGCATCCATAAAATACGCTTGCTGGATGTGATGGCCTATTATTCAGAACCGGACAGGCACTTTCGCACTTTCCACAATTGATGCAGGAAGACCTGTCTACATGAGGATATCTGAACCCATGTTCATCGGCTGACATCACTATACAACCTATCGGGCATGAGTTAAGGCATGCAGAGCACCCTGTACAATCCTCGGTCGGAACTATGTTCAAATAATCCTGCACTTAAATCTTCTTCAAGGCCTCCCCTGCCTGCCACGCCCGCGCAATGTAACCAGGCATGAAAGCGGAAAGATGATTCCTGATCTTCTTCTCATGATCCATGAGCCACTTGAACTTCTCGGCCAGATCATTGGGGCTCTTTAGATCCTGCACAGGAAGCACATAGTCTTCATATGAACCGAATATGTCCTTCGCAATGCCTTTAGCCTTAACAGAATATCCCACGACCAATGTCGGAACACACGTAGAGTAAGCAGCTATCGAAGCATGAGTCCTTGCTGCTACCACGAACCGGCACTTGGATATTATGCCCTTAAGGCGTTCTGCATTCTCATCTTCTATCATCTTGACCCTACCAGAATCGCAGAATTCATTATATAGATTCGCAAGAGGAATCCTGTCATCTGACTGTTTCCAGACTACATGTGGAATCAATGCTATATCATAGTCTGTTTCATCAATAATCCAACGAATCAGATTCCTGTAGTTTTGGAATGCTGCTCCTTTGGAGTGTTCATTATCCTGAATCATCGGAGAAATATTGATTCCTATGGTATTATACTCATTGAATCCAGTCGGAATGGCAGAAAAGTCTGCATCAAGAACAAATGCTGGGTCGGGATATAGTTCAACGTTGTCCAAGTAATGAGACTTTAACAGATTAAATGTCAAACTTTCCCTCGCTGTAATTAAAGAATAACTCTTCAGGTCTTCCAGAGTGCCTTTCTCCTTCAAAGCATCTTCATTAATAGAACAGCCCCATAATACCGTCTTATGGCCAGCTTTCCTGAACATCTTGTTTAACCTGCCATAATAAGCTGTATATCCATAACAATAGTTATCGCCACCTAAAGATACGGCAATAGCAGATTTAGCAAGAGACCTGATCATGTCATTGTAATGATATACATCAAGTGCAACTTTATCAGCAAGAAATTTATATCTCAAATATGCCTTTAAAAAATATCCCCCCTTTACAGCCCTTCTTAAAGGGAGATATCTACATACCCCATTCAAATAATGGTCGTCGATTGTTTTATTCTCACTTGAGAGATCTATTCTGGCATCATCGAGTTTTTCCTTAAGAATCTTGCACGTAGAGCGGACAATCGCTTCGCAACCATGATTCTCACAGTTCCCGTTAGCATATAATATGATACTCGAACTCATCGACTTCTTTCTGGCAAAATATCTTTTACTATACTTTTTTCCTCTTCGTTCATTACAAACAACCAGTTATAGGCAACATAGATTATAGAAAAACACACAATCCCTATCACTAAAGTAATAACAGAATAGAAATCAATGAAATATCTCCCCAACGCCAGAGTAACCAGAGTCATTAGTATCGGGGGAAAATATATAGGAAGAACTGCCTTCCAAAATCGTCCTATTTCCAACCCTATCTTCTTATTGTAATACCAATTCATTACAAACCCCTGCCCTACTATTCTTGCAACTCCGGTCATAAGTGCAGCTCCTACAACTCCCATTGTTTTCAATAATAACCACGTACCAACTACATTTGCAATGGCAATTCCCAAGTACACGATTGAACGGAAACGATGCTTGTTCTTTGCAACAATAATATTCAAAAAAACGTTCTGGACAATAGGAATCATATTTGGGATCATAATCAGTATAGCTACGATATATGATTCAGCATACAAATCACCGACATAAAAATGTATAAAAGGCCGTCCAAATGCAATAAATCCTGAAACTATTAGAGCTATGATAAGAGCTTGAATACGACCTATTCTAATAGCGAAATCGGTTAATTCCGTATTTGTTACACCTTCAAAGACCATTTTATTTGTCCTAGGTGCGAGCAAACCGGAAAGACCTACGGCAATAGTCAATACAATTCCACAGAATACTGTTCCTACGTTATAAATGGCGACACCGTCTGTCCCTAGTGAAGGAACAGCACCTATCAAAGCTATATCAGTTGAAGCATAGAGTTTATCTACAATCTCAGCAACAAATATCCAAAACGCAAATACTATAACTTCCTTCAACTGTCCAAAACTGGATTTAGAATACCTCGGTTTTAACTGCAATGAATTACGGGAATAAAACAGATAGGCGGCTCGTATAATAAACTGTATCACTAAAGAAGAAACCGCCATACCCACTGATGCATATCCTAGATAAAGGACAATCAAGTTAACAATAGGAATTACACAGGTCGAAATAATGTTCATTGACTGCATGAATATAAATCGTTCATTTGCAGTCACAACGGAAACATATGGCGACATTATGAAAGTCAATGCCATATTTGCTGTCATGATTATCATGAGCAGTCGCATCCTTCCAAGTTCGACAGGAGTCAATGCGTTATCATACCAACCAGGCGCTAAGATTATCAGGATTACTCCGATTATTACAGCCAGAATAGTGATAGCCCTGAATATCATCAAGAAAAGACCGAACACCTGTTCCTCTGCTTCCTTACCTTCTTCTTCCCTAGCCTTGATGATATAACGCGTGATAGCCGCCCCCATGCCAAGAGAAACAAGTGAAAGGTAACCAGTCAAGGAAGAAGCCAACTTATACAAACCATACTCACTTTTACCGAGCAGGTTGAGCATGATCGGCGTATAGAATATCGGGATAAGTGAGCCTAGCCCGATATTGATATAATTGAGAATTATCCCCGCCCGAAGTTGACTCTTAACAGAATCTCTCATGCATTAGTTTATGATATAAAAAGATGACAATTGCTTCGAAAGTTGAGAGAACAATAAACATCAAAACATTCCCCAACATTCCGTTATGTAGCAGAAAACTGCCAGTCATTTTATAGTCTAGCAGACGAATAATCTCAATAATCAAATTGTTTGTACAAAGTATAAGCAAGGTATCACGTCCGTAAAAATTCAATACTTTATTAACAACACTCTTATGTGATTCTAGTAATAAAGAAATAAACAAAACAAAAGAAGAAATTAATAGACCGGAAAGCAAAAAAAGGAGAGGATTATGAAGCTCTGCAAATGAAGCAAAACCATTATAGCGTGCGCAGAAAATGCCGGACGATAATAAAAGGACTTGAACTAAATGCGATTGTCTGGTTAACTTTGAAAACGCGAGCAAATATCCCCCAATAAAGAAAAGAAAGCCTAGCAGGGATTTTTCGAACAATGCAAAAGGCCAAGGAGATCCTTCAAATTCAACAATAAAGAATAAAACAATCAATGCAAAGAGGCCAGAAAAGTATAAGACGCGTTTGTTACCAGCCACTGCCAAAAAAAGTATTTCTGAGAACAAATAAACAGGCAAAAACCACATAGATTCCACACCCTGAAGCGTAATAATCCTATAAAGATTACCCGTTATCGAATGACCTCCTTGAGTCATACTCAATAGTTCAAAGAATAAAGATAGAAGCAGACATCCTATTAGATATGGTATACCTATTCGCTTAAGTCGTCTTAAAATGTAGTTATGAGTAACACATAATTTTTTGCCATCCTTTTCTTTAATAAACATTAGAAACCCACCGACTATAAAAAAAAGAGGCATGACAAATGCCTGCGTGTAATGACGCCAAAGGTTATGTTGTGGTATAGAATGTTGGAAAAGCATTAATAAAATGCCTATACCTTTCGCATAATCCAAATACAAATGTCTTTTACCTTCCATCAATTAACCTTTCGAATAACTCGAAAATGACCTGGGGGGAGAATCTAGATTCTACCGTCCTAACAGCATTAGTGGTTAAACTCCTTAATTGAAACGGATCCATGTTAATTACATCATAAACAGCTTTATAAATAGTTTCTGGTCCTTTCTCTACAAGAATACCATTACGTCCATTCTTGATAAAGGACTCCGGCCCTAAAGAACGTACGACTACACAGGGTACTTCCAATGCCATTGCCTCTAGCACAGCTATACAAAGGGATTCGACAGGGGAAGGATGGACCATCAGATGGGCATACTTAATATATGGATAAGGATTTGCGATCCGCCCCGGAAGGATAACCCTTTCTTCTAAACCTCTTTGTTTGACTAATCCAGATATTCGGTCATACTCGCATCCGTCGCCAATGATATACCATATAAACTCAAACTTACTGGAGAGCAAATCGGCAGCTTCAACAGCATCTTCAAGATGCTTTTCTGGAGCAAAACGGCTGACTGTTACTATTCTTACCTTATCTTTCTCATGGAACGGATCCTGATTACCTGCCAAGGTTTTTAATTTGTCAACATTGACAATATTGGGGACTACCGCAAATCTATTATCAGGAATACTGAAAGATGACACCAGTAATTGCTTGCATCCTTCTGAAACAGTTACGACCTTATCGAATACATATAACAAAGTATTGAGAGCTTGCCTCTGACTGTCACTAGCAGGAACGGAACCTTGATGCCACCAAATGAACTTGTGTTTTGCTGAAACAGCGTAGGCTGCTAACTCCGCAGAATGACCAGGTCGAAAAGCAATAGCTATATCGTAGTGGCTTCTGATAGGAAGTAGGTAACGAAGGAAATAAAGAATACTCGAACCAGTCTTTTGGGAAATAGTTTTAACTGAACGATAAAGAACATTTCCGACTTTCCCTCGTAGCAAATTAGAGAATAGAGTCTTTACTAATGGTCCGTCTATCTGTCGTGTATCTTTTTGAAGGACACGAACCTGCTCGGGAACGTATTCTCTGTATTCCCCCTCCCCCTCGAGTAGGAGAAGATCTACATCATACTTCTCATAATCGATTGACGAAAGCAAATCAACCAGTGCTTTCTCAACTCCTCCTACTTGGAGATGACCGTTTACGAAAAGGAGAGATTTCTTCATCCTATCAGTTATCGTAGTAATATGCCACTGTCCTGTTTTGCTTTCCAGGAGGCGTCATTTTTCCAATAAAATTATCATGGACCAGTGCGACCCTAGTCAAGTATTTAAAACCATGCTTCTGAAGTCCCTCGTCATAGTCGGAAAGTCTCCATGAACTGAACCATAGAGGTTCCACGGAAAAAGAATTGTCGTGGATATCACAGAAAAGATTATTATAAATATATACAGGGGCATCTGAGACATTATGATGGAAATCAAGGGTATAGACACCAAATAACAGCTTACCTATAGCGTTAGAAGATCTCGAAAAGCGACAATTATATATTTTGAGATCTTTAGCATAATTATCTTCGAAATCAATATGATAATTAGTCCCTCCAAACAAATAAAGAGGAATAATCTTTCCGTTATAATTCTCATTTATGTGATTCTTGTGGAACTCACAGTCACGGATTGTTATATCGTTTGATCCTCCAGATATCCCTCCCCTGTGATTATCTTCAAATACACATTTTTCAAAAACGACATGAGTGGTAATCAGTTCTGAGATCGTTTCACTATGTTGTATTCTTTCATTTGAAACGCCCTCATCATAAAAAGAACGAATCCTAATCCTTGTCTCCTCTGGTTCGAGTCTGAAGGATTCCAGATAAGAAGTTCTAATCGTACGAAGAGGGATTTCTTGGGATTGCACATCACTGTAAGTAAGAATTTCAAGGTTATGGAATGGATTGATAAGACGTGTATAACCTTGATTATTATTAACAGTAAATGATCTTGTAGAAGCTATTTTTCTAGCAACCTTGAGTTTGACAACATCCTGTTGTGTATATAAAGTAGAAATAGAGAAACAGTCAGAAACTGTCGTATAATTATCATCTCCATGAACAAGTTTCGATACTCCAGGATATGAACGCCAAATACCTTGATATATTCCATCATATCCCCTCCAAATACCTCTTGACTGCCCACAGCATATCCCGTCTGCCATAAAATCACGCATTTCTAGATGATGCAGACGGATATTCTGGCAATACCCTGAAACGTCGAAAGCCACTGAATTCTCCAAAGCCCTTTCGGCACCGTCATCATAATCCCTCAAAGCGCGGTCTCCAACCATCCTACCATCATGGATCTGGAGATTGATGCAGGCTGCAATGAAGAACATCGTTCCCCCCTGGGCATAAGGCTTCTCGGGAGAATTGACATAGTACTTGGATTTCCTTTTACTGTCGAGGATCAGATAGTACGATCCGCCACCTAGGTCGATGTCGTACTTTTCATAGTCCTGGACCAGTACCATCGGTCCTTCCTGGGGCTTATCGTTCTTGGTAGTCCTGGGTGTGAAGCAATAATCGTTTTTCGGAAACCTGATACCATCGTAACCATTGTCGTAAGCCCACCGGATAGCTTTTGTGAAACCAACACCGTTGTTGTACATCAAGTCGTACTGCTTGTCGGTGTAGTGGTTGTCACTTCCCCGCTTCTGGTATCCGGGAGTGATTCCGAACTTTTTAAGATCGACTATATAAACCTTCTTGGGGGCAGTTGTATCCCATGGAAACAGCGGTTCTGTCTGTTCCCCCCATAGATCGACAAGGGTCTCGTAATACTCTCCGGAGACCTTCACCTTGATGATATTACGTTCCTTGGAGATTCCGTAGATTGGAGTAACAAGGGTGGTGTTCATCTTGATAGCACCGTTCTTCAGACTCCCGTGCTCAAGGTCAAGGATGCAACCATCAGGCATGGAAATAGTCTTGCCTCCAAGATCAATGGTGCCGATGACGACATAACGACGGTAAGGAATACTGATCTTGTCTTGAGTCAACATATTCCCTTTCAGTTCTACCCTCTCAAGAACAGAACCGACGGCACCTATATGCTCCCGATAGGTTGATTGAGACACCTTGGACGCAGGTTTGGTTGTGATTTGCCCAGCATCCTCAGTCTTCTTCTTTCCAAGCAACTGGTCCAGAGAAATCGATCTAACCGGTTTACTCCCCTGGCCAAATCCGTTAGAGGAGAAAACAAGGAAGAGGATAACAACAGAAATGATCAGTCGTTTCATGCCAACATCAAATTTTTGAGTTGAGCGAGAGTCGATTCCTTAATCCTGATGTCAGTGTACTGTTTCCGGATTGCCCGGAAACGGTGGCAGTCTGAACCGACCATCCTGTAGAATCCCTTGTCAAGCAGCATCTGGGCTTTCTG
>JAEEGL011247093.1_pt1 | contig 29704 bp, 36 predicted proteins | sample 9134231 | NCBI WGS metagenome assembly JAEEGL01 (sample SAMN16246548, study PRJNA631951) | gut metagenome | biome: gut microbiome; feature: rumen; material: fiber-attached | host: Bos | place: Iran: Karaj | collected 2018-10
AACTAGACAAGAACTTGCCGAGGCAATGCTTAAAAACGACAAACTCAAACTGGGCGTGACCGAAAAGTTCTACGACCGTGAGTACCAATGTGCCTACTGCGGTGACAAGGGTCAGGTTATTTTCGACCAAGATAATCAGGAACTTGACCGCTATGAAAACGACTACTGTGTTGCTGCCCTTCCTGTCGAGTCGGTGAAACAAGCCATTACCGCTCTGGAAGCGTACGTTGATACCGGGGAGCTTCCCGATGAGGAATATGTCTAATGGACTTAATAACGATGTTTAACAATGAACAAAAGGTGGTAAACTATGATAACTAGACAAGAACTTGCTAATGCAATGCTCAGAAGTTACAAACTCAAAATGGGAGTGGTCGAAAAGTACGACGGCAGTGAATACCAATGTGCATACTGTGACAATAACGGTCAGGTAGTCTTCGACCAGACCACCCAGCAGATTAAACGATACGAAAACGGTTCCGCCGTTGCTTATGTTAATGTCGGGGCAATAGAACCAGCTATCGTAGCGATGGAAGAGTATTCGACTACTGGTCACCTTACCGCAGAGATTTATCTCTAATGGGCATTTGATAATGACATCCAGAAACAAGCACGAGAAACTGAACGGGAGAAAACTGACCAGGTCGACTCCCCGAGATTGCAAGAGCAGCCAGAGGAACGAGCATGCAAAGCGTGGGGCGTTCTATGACCAGAGCATACGGCAGCGCTTGAATATGGAAGCAAAGGTCGAAATCGCAGATGCTGCACAGGAGTAACGTTATGGCAAAGCTTGAAGTTACTGACGTTATTGAAAAGGAAGGGCGTACTTGCTTCTACTGCAACGATACCCTGATTTTCAGTTCTCCTACACAGGTTCCCGAGAAGTTCCAGGTATCTCAGGAGGCATGGGACAATGCTCGTCAAATGTGTGTGGATGCCCGCATAAGGGGCAACTGGGTCGGTGAGGATATTACCAATCCGATTCCGTTTGAAGGTTAACACTAAAATGAGGAATAGGTGACATGAACCCAAGTTCAAAACTAGAAGCGGCCCTTGAATCGACGGGTCTGAATCAAGAACAGAAAGACAAGATTCGTGATGCTTACAAGGAAGATTTGCGTAGGCAGACCGACAATATCGGCGACATGATTGATGCGTTCAAGGAAAAGCTGAACAAGAACAATACCGAGGCGCTCAAAAAGACCCGCAAGGAAGTTACCAAGCAGATGTGGAATAACAACCGCATTGACTTGGAGCGGGAAAAGGAAAACCTCGCAGCAGAGTTCAAGAAGAAGCGAGAGTCTGACGAAAAGCTTGAACTGCGGGTGATTGAAGCGGTTGACACCGCCGCCGAACGCTTTGCCAATTACAGGCTTGGCGAAAAATGTACGGAAGGTGATGTCGAGGCGTTGAAGGCGTTGGCGAAGGACATCTATGAACACATGAAGGCCGAGATGCAGGCACCGCTGTTCATCGTCACGGTGACATATCTGCACGACATGGATACAGAAGACCGTAAAATATACATCGGTCGTGACCCAGAAAAGGCAAAGCGGGCATTCATGAACTACCAGGAACTTTGGGACAAGGACCAAAAGTGTAAGTTACAGAACCCGTTCAAGTATAAGGAAAGCAGCGGTTATTTCGAAGGAGCAAAGTATCTGGACGACGAAATTACGGGCAAGCAGGCTGATGAAATGTTGTCCGACGCCCTCGACGAAGCCATTGCGAACAAGCATGACTACACCATCAGGCCAGAAGACATCGGCGAGGAACTGGACTTCAGTGTTTCCCCGTGCTATCTGGAAGTGATTGTAGGCGACTATGAAACCTACGGCGGGGTATAATGAAAACCTTCATCTACGGTTTTGCCGCAATAATGGGCGGTGTAATCATCGGTTATATCGCTTTGCGTTTAATACTCCCGGCCTAGTTTCAGGCAAAAAGAAAAGGGCAAGCATTGCTTGCCCTTTGTTAATTTCACGTCTGTTAGACGTACTTGTATCCAGGCGGAATCCAGATGGTGAACCTGTCGTACTTGAAAGAAGCCTGCCAAGTACCGAGCTCTGCCTGTCCGTATGTTCCCTGCTTGGGGAGCTTGACCTGAGTCGGCCAAGCGTTGATATACGTGATGGAGAAGATGCAGTCACCGTACATCCAGTCGTAGTATTCGAGCGTAACCGTCTGGTTACGGAGAAGCTGTACGGTCGGGTTAGACCAGTTGGCTTGCTGGCCCAAACCGAGGTGGATGTGGTTGGATGAATCCTGTGCGATACGGTTCGTCTGCCAGTTGGCGTCAGAACGGTTTGCCAAGGTGAGTTCACCCGTGTTATAGATGAGGTTTCTCCATTCCATCATGGCTTCGTACGGGGCCATGTCTTCCGTACAAACACCGCCGATGGTGAAGTCGCCATCAAGGCCAGTCTGTCCAGTAGGATACCACTTGTTGAAACCCATATACTGGAAAGCCTTTGCATCCAGCTTTACAGCAGGAAGTTCCGGCGGAGTCTGGACATAGAGGGCGAAGCAGGCTTCGCCGTCCTGAATGTCGAACTGGTCGTGGTTCTGCAGACCCATGCCGAATGCGTGGAAGATGTCTGCTGAAATCAGCATTCTCCAACGGCTGGTTCTATACGGGTCAGCGAGGGTGTCGATGGCAGCGCCATAGAACACCTTCCTTTTCATTTCTTCTTGAATTGTCTGGTTAATACCCATAGTTTACCTCCCATTACACATAAAGTGAAGTGGTCTGAGTGTTGCTAGAACCATTGGACTCAACAATAGTTCTCAGTGTAATCCAGCGAGAGGTCTTGGTCGGCTTCAAGCGGAGGTCAACGTGCAGCTCGTTCCTGTCGATAACGTCAGGAGTGTTGTTCGTGTCGTCGCAGATAGCCGTGCCTGAGTACAAACCAGCCGGGTTAGTGTTCATGATTGCATCCAACTGAGCCTGCAAATCGGACTGGATGTTCGTACGCAGGTTGGTCGTATTCAACTGGAAGACCTTCCTATCAAGGTAGTGATAGAACATCTTGTGAATACCAGCCAAGAGCATAGCGACATGAATCTGGTCGAATGCAGAGCTTTCCTTCTGCATCGTGAAGTCGCCCCAGACGAACATGCCACGGTTGTTGAAACGAGTCGGGTTGACCCTGATTTCAGTCAAGCGGGCGATGTTGGAATCCGTGTCTTCAGGATACTTGAAGGTTCTCGGATACTTTTCGGTTACACCCCATTCAGTCGGGATGACAGCGTTGATTTCACCAGCAGGCGGCAACCACCAGATACCGTTGGCAGCGTTTGCCGTGATGATGGAGGCGAGCTGTACGGACTTCACCACTTCCACGTTCATGAGCGTGTAGTAGCTGTCGAAGAATACGCCACGACCATCGTAGATGGCACCCCAGCGTCCCTTCACGCCGAAGCTCTGTGCGCCAATCATCTTCTTGAGGGTTGTCTCGATGTTGGCTTCACCTACGCCGTCAAGGATAGCGAAGCAGTCCTTACGGAGTTCGCAAACATTGAGGATTGCGGAAATGACCGTACCATCGAGAACCTCACGGTCCTTCTTGAACAGGTTCTTGACACCAGTACCAGCACCGATGAGCATAGACACGTCCGTGCCGTCCTTGTCAAGGAACAGGTTCCATGCGTTGGACAGGGTTGCAGAGTCGCTGTTGTTGGCTGGCGTGTATTCCCAGATTGCGTCGTTGATGATGGCCGGGTCACGTTCATCGTAGGAAAGCATCGTGGAAACAGAGTCGAGATGACCGTTCTCAACGCTCTGAGACAAGTCGTAAGCGTTGTTCGTGAGGAAGTTGTCGAGGATGCCGCTGTCGTTGATGAGGAGCCTTGCACCGCTGTCCGTGAGAACAGAGTCGGCCACGTCACCAATGAAGAGGTTTCCGTCATCATGCACGTAAGGCACGATGGTTCCTTCCATCTCGTAGTTCTTGCCGTTGAAGTGGTAGGTGATGTAGAGGTACATCCTTGCGACGGATTCGCCTTCAGGAGAAAGCACATACACCTGCTTTGCAACGCCGTTGAAGTTCACATCTTCGTACTTGACGGAAGCAAGTCCCATTGCGTTGAACGATGCACCGATTTCGTCGCTGACCATAATCTTGTTCGTACGCTGTACAACACCGTCGTTGTATGCGCTGTAAGAGAAGCTGAGAAGGTCGGACTTTCCAGAAGGCTGCACACCAGGGACAATGAAATTGCTTTCCTGAATGCTTGCCGGAACCGTAAGGTCGTATGCGCCCAACATGTTGAATGTCAAGCCGTCCTTACCTGCTGCCCAGATGTTGGCGTTTGACGAAGTAAGGTCAACCAGCTTCCACTCGCTTGTTGTGCCAAACTTGTTTGCAAGCCCAGTTTCCTGGTCGAAGCTTATATCTCCACTGTGGCTGAGAATCACGATGTCCTTGAACGTGTTGATGTTCTTGACTTCGTAGATGTCGTCCTTAGTAAAGACTGTTCCAGATTCTGCTGCCTTGTTCGTCTTCTGCGGAACGAATGCGACAAGGTCACCGATTCCATACTGAGTGGCCGTTCCGAACGGTACCTGCACGCCGATTGTGGTCGTCGTGTTGTACTTCGTCTTGTCGGTCGGGTCGGTAATCTGCGTTACATTGTTGCCAAGGTAAGTGTTGATTGCGAATCCTTCCCTGTTGAACGCAGCAAGAATGTTATTGGTGGTAGCAGTGAGGTTGATAATCTTGGTACCAAGAGATGTGCTGCCCGCCACTTCGGTTTCACTGTTCTTTGGCGTGACTGTGATTGCGCCAGAGCCAGTTACCGCTTTGACAAAGTATTCATCCTTTGCTCCGTTGTCAATTTGGAGAATGTCTTCTGCCGATACGGTTCCAACATCGACCATACCACGAGTATTCAACGTCGTTGGAACTGACGGAAGAACCTCAGGGAAAGTGAGGGTGATTACATACACGGTCTTCTGGACTGTGCCAGTGTATTCCGGCGTAGTAAAATCTACCTTAGAACCTTGTGCTGGCGCAGGGTCTTGGGCTTCCGTATAAGTCAATGTCCACACGTCACCTGACTTGGTGAGTGTGCCAACGTTGGTTATGGTAATAGAGGTGACCGACGCAGGGACGTCACTTTCAGTGAATTCGACGGTGCCCGTAGCAGAGTGAGTACCCGAATTATACTCTCCTACGGTGAACTTTCCTGTAGAAGTCTTCGTTCCCTGAACCTCGATTTCCGTTGCTGTTGCTGTTGAAGGTACCTTGACGCCAAGATATTCTTCTGTTGTAGTTTCCATTCCTGTGAATGTTGCTACAACAGAATCTTCGCCATTGATGCTGCCAAGGAAGGTTTTTGCCTTTGCCTCGGTATCGAAGGTAACTTTGAGCTTAGCTTTATTTCCTTCAACCAATTCGCTACTATATGCGGCAGTGAGGTCAACGGGATTCAATACCTTCGGCCTGTTGGAATTGACATTCAGCGTTACAATCTCGGCAGATGCGTCGCAGCTTTCCTTTCCAACAGAGGTGATTTTATATGCAGTAAATTGTGCTACTGCTGCCGGAACCTCGGCATCGAGTGTTACGGCCGCCTCGCCTTCAACGGTGACTGCGTCCACCGTGCCTTTAACGACAGGGACGAAGGAACTGGTCGTAACTTCATCAACAGTTGTTGTTTCGGTTTTATAGAAGGTGATACTATCGCCTGCTTCGACTACGGCATTTTCTGGTGTAAACACGAGGGTCTTGCCGGATGCGGGCTTGGCGACATTTTCTTCGGTCAGAAGGCCGATGATACGTGTAATCTTGACGCTTCCGTCAGGTGTTTTCAACAGGATTGCGTCACCCATTCTTACCTTGCTGAAGTCAACCTTGTCGCTAGTTTTGACATAACTCATCTCGCCGTACTTCTTTACAGCACGGTTTGCGACAGCCGTTTTGACTTCGACGTAGTCAACGCCAGTCGTTGCGTCGTCGTTGTTGCAGAAGAATGCTGCCGTCTTGTTTGCCATGGACGGTATGTTAACGGCATCGACATCGTATTCTGCGACAACCTGGGTGTCCAGAATCTTGTTGACGGTTGCGTACACACCCTTCTCGCTCTCAACGAAGTTGGAAGCCGGGAAGTAGATTACGTCACCAACGCTGAATGCAGGAACGGAGTCGCAAACGAGAGTTACAAGCCTCTTGTTCGCCGTATCGCTGTTCTTGCGCACGGTTGCCGTGTAACGGTCTGCCGCACGCTTTGCCGATGTCGGGTCGCTATTCACGAGAGCGAAGAGCACCACGTTGGTATCTGAACGCACGTCGGAATCCTTACCTTCCTCGTTGAACTCTTCACCAGCGGTCAACTTGAAGTCAACGTTGGAGTTCTCTGCGATGGTTTCCTGAATGGTGTTAATCTTGCGCTTTCCACCGAATCCAGCAAAACCGTCTGCGATATAACGGGTTGCAGCGAAGTGGCGGATATCGAAGGAAGTGTGAATAACTTCGGTATCGTTCTCTTCTGGCGTGCGGGACTTGTCATAGTAGTCCTCTTTCGCAGCGTTGCGGTCGAAAGACACAACGAAAGCGTCGGACTTCAAGTCGGACTTGCGAACGTCAGTCTTTTCCACCTGTTCGCCGTATGGACGAACGAAATGGACGTGACCGCCGTTGTTAAGCACGGCACGGGTAGCGTACATACCCATGTTCCACTTGGCCTGGTTAAAGCCGAGGCCGAGGATTGAATCCTGATTCGCCGTATTGGTGATTTTCAGGATTTTGTTAAATTCGCCCTTGGGTGAGTAGCCGACAACACCGCCGATTAGAGCCGGATTGTCAATGAAAGAATAACCTGAACGGTCTTCAATCTTGATGGCCACGCCTGGACTTCCTTTTCTAGCCATAATACCCTCTATTTGGTCATTACTCATCATAAAGTTTATGTAGTGGCCACAATTTTGAAAAATCCGAAAATTGACCCTTGCCGAGGGTGGGTTGCAAAATGTATTTTAATGGTAAAATATGGGTGCAATATGCAGAGAATCACTACACAGTTATACAGGATAGCCAAATTTATAGGCATTTTGGGCATATTCAAGGACTTCTTCGGCGATGAAGTCAAGCTGTCTAAACTCTACCGTGTTCTTATGGGCGCTTTGATAGCGTATATCGTGGGCAGGACTGCCTACATGTCGTACCGGGTGTTCAAGAACGGGTATGTAAAGGAGATTCAGCGTCGTGTGGACGACGATGAAGAAGGCGGCGATTATGGAAATTACGGAGACAATGAAGGCGACGCTCCGTTCCCCGAAGAAGAGTAAGGTGCAAGTATGAGTAGTAACAACGAGACTCCAAAACCACTGATTAAAGTAGATTTTAAGACTCTTGACGAATGGAAGAAGTTCGGATGGAAGGAAAAGCTTGGCTGGGTACGTCACGTATTCCGTGACAATGTGGGGAACATCAAGGGCATAATCAGCGACAACCTGAATGACCTGTTCGATGTTCTTCATGCGGCATCCAGCCGAGGCACGATATACAGGAAGATGGTAGACTTGGGCAAAATCACCATGTCTTCGACCAAGTTCCTGTCTGGCCTTGAGGAAATCCTTACGAAGGAAACCCGTATTGCAAGTACGCAGTACGACTATATCCTGAAATGGGTTCATTGCCAGTCGATTGACGACTTGTTCATCAACGACGCCAGCATCAACTCGGATATCGTGAGAACATTCGCTGAGAACATCAAGAAGATTTCCGAGAGCGGGGCGTTTAAAATCAAGAAGATGGAGTACGACCCTAAGTCGAAGAGCAATGGGCACGACGTGTCCGTGAACTACCTCCTCGAATACACTGGTGACGTTCGGGATGCTGTGGGCATGGAAATTTTCGTCCACTGTGCATACTTCAATACTACGGACAATGCGGCAAAGTCGGTCAACCTTTCTTCGAAGGGTTCATTCCTTGTTGCAGTCAACATGGTTGGAAGCAACGCCCCGTATATTGACAAGATTGAAAACAACGGTGACGGGCTGTTCATTGTCTACCATTCTATGCTCATGGTGGCGTTGCAGAACTATGTCAAGAGCCTTGATGTCAGCAACAATTATGTGAAGCTCGACCCGTACGGAGACCTTAGGGCCACGTCCAGACGCCTCGTCCCGTTCAATATCGACAACTTCGACAAGGACTCTCTCATCACCGAGATGAAGAGATGTCTCGAACAGCGCAAGCGTCGTGGATACATGTTCATGGGTGACCCCGGCACTGGCAAGACCGAGTCAATCCAGAAGCTGCTTGAACAGTTTACCGACATTCCTGTGTTCTGGGTGGACAGCTCGTCTCTGAGTTCCTATACGGCGATTCATGACGTGTTCAAGACACTGCATTACTTCCCGAAGTCAATCTGTGTTTTTGACGACATTGACGCCTTGGACCTCACTGCCAAGTCTGACAAGACAACCGCCTTTATCGAATGCATGGACTGCAAGGATGACAGCCTTACCTACAACGGCATTGTCATCATGACGGTCAACGAGCCGACCCGAGTCCATTCTTCAATCAAGTCCAGGCCGGGTCGTATCGACAAGATTATCTACATCAAGAACCCTGAGACCATCGACAGCGTGTTCGATGTCATCACTCAGAGGTATGTCAGGGCGGACCACGACATGCCGTCCAAGTTCAGCATGAAGAACAAGAAGTTCGTGGCATGCATGCAGAAATGCATCGACGCCAACTTTACTCATGCCCATATCGCCGGAATAATCGATGACATCATCTATCTTTCCGAGACGAAGGGAGACGCTCTCATCAAGGAACTTTCAAAGAGAATCGACGACCGCATCATGTCCATCAAGTACGCCAACATGAAGACTAAGAACGGTTATTTCGAGAAGGGGAGCCTTTCGGACTAAAACATAAAACCTAGTTAAATAACTAGGTTTTTGCTATGTTCTGACGGCATTAAACATTCATCAAAAAATGTGGATACTTGTGGGAAAAGGTCTATAAACTACAAGCACACATTAAGGAATCTGTATGATTAAGTACGTAATTAAAAGAGATGGCCGACGTGCCAAATTTAATCCAGTTAAAATTTCTGACGCAATCACGAGTGCTTTCCTCGACAAGGAGATGCAGGTCGGGAAGAGGGAACTCGAAAATCTGACCGACAAGGTCTGTGACAAGATTGAAGCCTCTACGGACAAGCCGACGGTTAGCGTCGAGACTATCCAGGACATCGTGGAAGATGTACTCATGTCCAAGGACAAGTACAAGGAAGTTGCCAAGGCTTACATCCTCTACCGGGCGGAAAGAACCCGCAAGCGTGAATCCAAGAGCAAGATTATCAGCACCATTCAGGAAATCAAGGCAGCCGACCTCAAAAGTTCCAACATCCTCCGTGATAACGCAAATGAATCTGGTTGCACTCCCGCAGGAGCATACGGAAAAATCGCATCAGAGACCAACAAGACTTACAACTTGCTCAATGTCGTGGACCGTAACATCGCCGAGCTCCATTCCAAGGGCTACATGCACATCCATGACCTGAACCTTTACGACCTCACTTTCAACTGTCTTTTTGCTCCAATCGGTAAGTTGCTGGAAAAGGGCTTCGACTCTGGTACGGGCTTCATCCGTGCCCCCAAGTCAATCCAGTCTGCCGCATCTATCACCGCCGTAATCCTGCAGCTCCAATCTAACCAGCAGTTCGGTGGCATCGCTTCTGCAAACCTCGACTTCGAACTCGCCCCCTATGTGGACATGTCCTTCAAGAAGAATCTTGCGTGGATTATCGCTTCCGAAAAGGTGTTGGGCGAAAGAAGTCTCGGTTTCGAGTCCTTCGATGACATCGACAATGCAGAAATCGAGAAGGCAATCAAGAAGGAAGCCCACGCTATCCGCAGCCAGATGGCAAAGGACGGCCTCAGCCTCGACCAGCCGTTCAAGGATGTCGTCGCAAAGTACGACCGCAAGGCTGTCGTTCAGGCTTACATCAAGACCAAGGACGATACCTACCAGGCAATGGAAGGTCTTGTACACAACCTCAACTCCTTGCAGTCCCGCTCCGGCAACCAGGTTCCGTTCAGCAGCTTGAACTTTGGCCTTGACACTTCCCGTTGCGGTCGTCTCGTTTCGAGCAACCTTATCGCAGCACAGATGGCAGGCCTCGGCGACGGACTTACCGCAATCTTCCCGATTCTTATCTTCAAGTACATGAAGGGTGTCACCTATCTCCCGGACGACCCGAACTACGATTTGAAGAAGTCTGGTATCGCATGTCTCGCCCGCCGCTTCTACCCGAACGGTGTCGCAGTTGACAACGAGTTCAACGCCCCGTACATCCGCTACGAATACAACGACGAGTTCAAGCTTACCGATGACACCATTGTCAAGAAGATTGGTAGCGACCGTGTAGCCAAGTATGGTGAAGTCGCTTCCGAAAACGATGTCTATCCTCGCTGGGAAGTCCTTGTTGACGGCAAGTACTGGCAGATTTGTAAGGGCCGTCTCCAACGCATCATTCCTGAAAGCACGGTTTCCACGATGGGCTGCCGCACCCGTGTTATCGGCAACGTGAATGGCCCTGAGCAGACTGTTGGGCGTGGCAACCTTGCGTTCCATACCCTTAACCTCCCGAAGCTCGCAGTCGAGGCTCATATCGAGGCTACGACGGAAGCTGACCGCATCAAGCTCTTCAACGAGAAACTTGACCGTATGCTTGTTGTCGCAAAGAAGTCCCTTGAAGACCGTTTCGAAGTCATCGCAAAGAAGACGTACGAGAACTTCCCGTTCACTATGCAACAGGGTCTGTATCTCACGTCCGACGACAAGGTTCACGACATCCATGACACAATCGCAGAAGTTCTCCGTCAGGGTACTCTCTCCATCGGTTACATCGGCGTTTACGAAGCTGTTCTCGCACTCACGGGCAAGACCTGGGGCAAGGACGAGGAAGTGTTCGATGTCGGTTACAACATGATTAAGCGTATCCGTGACTTCTGTGACAAGACCCAGAAGGAAACCCACATGAACTGGTCCTGCTTTGCAACTCCTGCAGAAGCCGTCTGCGGAAGGTTCTGCAACATCGACATGCATCAGTTCATGAGGAACGCCGCACTCGAAGATGAATTGTTCACGAAGGAAAGTTACGATATTGAGGATGCAAATGCTTGCATTTCTGTAAGGAATATCGCTACGAAGAACAGGGTGTCGATTCCTTATCCTGAACTTCTCGAAAACAAGTCTGCCTATGTTGACAAGTACGAATATTGCCATGATGGTAAGTGGGGTATCATCGACTCCATCAGCAAGCAGAAGATTGGTGTCAAGTATTGGACCGACTTCGGTTACCACATGTGGGGCAAGGGCTATCTGACCAACTCCCATATGCTTCCGTTCAGCCTGAAGACCACGCTTGCAAACAAAATCAAGTGGGAAGCTCCGTTCCACAAGATTACCAACGCTGGCCACATCTTCTATCACAAGATGGATGGCGACCTCAGCAAGAACCTCGAAGGTGTCGAACAGGCGATGAACGCAATGTACGAGGGAGGCATGGGTTACTTCACGGTGACCATGGATTCCGATACATGCATCGCTCCGCAGCCTAATGGAAAACCGTGCGGATTCCACGGTGTAATCAATGGCCGTTGCCCGAAGTGCGGCAACATGTTGGAAAAATACATCATTCGTGTAAGACGAATAACAGGTTATCTTACAGGCGCCCCGCAGAAGTCGATATTTGACGCCTGGAACCAGGGTAAGATAAATGAATGGGGTGACCGAGTGAACATTTAATGTGTAACTCCATAATAACAAAGCCGTTTGAACTTGGTTTCAAACGGCTTTTTTGTATATTCTAGTAAACTTTATTTGCTAGTATATGGAAGGTCTTCCTTTTTCCATTCAGTTTTAAACCTATGCACATCACGCATAATTCTCCAGACGCATTGCTCTGGTTCGATTACGCTATCCATTCCAGCATTGTTATCTTCTTGACCCTCCGTGCCGTAGAAAACAGCTTTTACGTCTGCTGCGCTAGGGCCGTCCATTGGGTCAAAGCTGTACAGGATTTCCTCTTTCTCTTCTGGACTCACCTCATCAAGGAAGTCAATTAAAGATGCGTAGCGTATTCCGCTGAGATGTGTTGAATAATTGTCGTCAGGGGGTTCGTCCATTCCATGGTTTGGATAAATGAAGCCCAAGCAGACGGTCTTGTACCATACAGTACACTCGTGTTTTTCATCGTCATATTCCACCGTTACGTCATCATTTCCGCTACGGGATGCAAGTAACTGGTTTATGTGTCTGGCCAAGTTGGATAGTGACCTGTCTCGTACTTCATTGCTGTCAGCGTCCCAGTCCCCGTTCTTAAATAACCACTCGTATCTTTGTTTCATGATATTCGGGTGGTCATGATACTCCATCGTCTTTTTAAAGAGAGGGTCTTCGTGAAACGGTTTGCTATCTAATGGAAAGCATGCGTAGCCAGCGCCAGTTCCTTCCATAATGGATTTTTCGTTTGCTTCGCACAATGCCTTGAACCCTTCTTTGAGTGCTGGCAGTGCTCTCATGCAGTTGAAAGTTTGGCATACCCCTTCAAGGAACGCATTCATGGTCTTCTGATATTCTTTCATAACACTTACTCCGAGTGTTTGACTTGATACCAGTAGTTTATACGTTCCTGATTTCCATAAGTGTTTCCACGAGGCTTCCATGCTTGTTGCTGGTGGAAAATTCGAGGAGGCCCTTGGTGGTAGCGTCCAGTTCGTAGCCACGGTCGTACATGATGTGGCACCTGAGGACTTCGCAAAGCCAGAATGCGTCGGCAATATCGTTCACTGGCGATTGGTAGTTGTCCTTGAACTCCTCGGGGAACCATTGCGGATGCAGTTCCTCCCACGCCTGACACATGGCTGGTTTGCCTGCCTTTCCGTCTCCTGTTGCGAAATTCTTGTTTTGGTCGATGTTGTAGGCGATGACGCCAATGCCACGGTCGAAAGCGGAGACTTTGAGCGAGCCAGCAATTTGTGCGAGCTGGAGTATCGAGTTAGTGTCTGCCTTCTTCTGCTTCAACTTACCGTAGGCTAAGTCTTCCATAGACATGTACTTGACTCCTTCGGTATCTTCCATGAGGTAGTTTGTAATCCACGACAGGCGGTGGATGAGGCCTATCTTTGTCCAGTCCTTCGGAAGATGCCTGAGGTGTATCTTGTCGGTCTCGAAACAGCGTTTCTTGACTTGGTGGTAGCCATAGAATTGTACGTCCACGATGTCCAGATTCTTGTCCTCGTCGAGAGTCATGATGACCTTGCCGCTCGAATTCAGCGACTGGTCTATTCCCATTATTTTAAACATTTGCAATCCATTAGGTTCATCTATGGTATAAACTATATTTAATTGGAATCCATAGGATATCAACATGAAAGTAAAAGCAAACGATTTGTTTGAAAGCTATCTGAAAACGATTTGTAATTCCCCGGCACAGTTCGAGGCAATCAACAACCTGCACAAGCTCTATTTCGAAGCCCAGATGGACAAGGAAGTGGAATGCGAGGATGATGCCGACTGCTGCAAAGGTGAATGCAAGGGCGGAAAGTGCGAGTGTAAGGACGGCAAATGCGAATGCAAGGACGGCAAGAAGGGCAAGTGCGAATGCAACGAAAAGGGTATCAACGAAGCCGTAGGTGAAGATGGCATTGATATCCAGGCAGAAGCAGAAAAGAACGGTCTCAGCGTGCCTGAATATCAGGAAGCTTTGGAGATGTTCACCAGCAACTAAGGGGCTTTTCGATGGATAAGAGAGGATTCAACATGGAGCTGAACAAGCTCAAGGACAAATATCCCGAGAAGTTGATACTTATCGAGGGTATCCAGCGTGCGTTCAACCGTGAGGTTCCTTCTATTTCTCGTGAGAACCTCTTCGCCCTTTACCAGAACCCGGCTCAGTTTATGGTCAAGAAGCCGCTGGCTGACGGCCTGTGGACAACGCAGCTTCATGAATGGGCTGACAACGGTGTCGAGGACTTGCTCTACATCAATCCGATATACCTCGGTGCGAAAAATGCTTACGGCGATACGGTGTTGATGAGCATGGTCGAGTACGCCATCGGAAAGACGACCGAGCAAATCAACTTCCCTTACTTGAAGAAGCTTCTCGAAAATCCGATGATATTCGAGTACAAGACTGGTGAGGAAGGTGAGGTGTGCGAGGCGAGTGTCTGGGACATCAAGGATGTAACGGGACGTACGCCAATCGACTACCTTAGTGACATCGCTAGCGGAACGGGAACTTGCGAAGGATGCGAACCTGTCGTTGAACTCGCCCCGTTGATTGCCGAATGGGCTTCCATAATGGAGCAGAATTTCCCGGACGAGGAAGCGGACGCCGTTGCTGAAACGGAGGAAGAGCCTCAAGAGGACGCTCCTCCGACCGAAGAAGACATCCTGAACTCCATATCGGAATATGAACTTTGCGATGGTGAATGCGAAGGGGGCGACGGCGATGACCCTCTCGTTGTTGCCGAACCCGGCTCTGAACAAAATACTTCAGAAAATGGGGAAGAAAACGGCATTGTCGATGAGGCTCCCGCAGACAATGGCTTTGAGGATGAACCCATTCCCGAAGAAGCCCGTGCCATGATTCACGATGAGGTCGGAAAGGACCCGTTCATCCGTGACACTGGAAATGTGGAAAGAATCGTTATGGCCAAGCCGACGGTTACCGAATCTGCATCTGGTGATGCCCCGGAGTACCGTACCCCGACTTATGACGAGCTTAAAAGCTTGATTCACAAGTCTTCCGAGAATGAACACCAGAAGTACCGTAACGACTGGGAACAGAACAAGGATGCAATCATTGCTGAAGACGAGCAGTTTGCCGACGATATCATGTCGGGGTCAGCCGTCGCATTGACCAAGACAGGGGACGACATCGTCATCTACACGCCGCAGGATGGCGGATACTTCATCTGTGACCTGTACGTGGATGAGCCATTGAGGGGTCAGGGCATCGGTTCGGAACTGGTTCAGGAAGTGATTGACCGTGCGGGAGACAGTCCAGTATGCCTTTGTGTTGCGAAGGGCAATACGGATGCACAGAACCTGTACGAAAAGTTCGGTTTCAGAAAATGCGGGGAAACCCCTGAGCAATACAAGATGATACGAGCCTGATTTACTTGACAGTGGTTACATCGGTTCCATCAGGAAGGGTCTGAGTCATTTTCAGGCCCTCTTCTGTTATACGGATGTTGTCGTCCTTGTGTTCGTCGAGAGTTTCAAACTCGGCAAGGGACGGGGGTTCCTCGTCGGCCATGTCAACGAGGTTTGCGTCAGGGGTGTTTTCCCCGTATACGGTGTTGTACAGGTCGCTTACCGTCTGTTTGTCAATGTCGTTAAGTTCTTCTGAACCTTCGATTGCTTCTAAGAAACTGCGTTTCATTTTGTTGTCTCCTTGGGGAACCCTTTCATGGTTATGACCCCGTTCTCGCTCAGCCTAAGCAGTTTGCTGTAATCTCCTACCTGCCAATCTCCCGAATCAACGCCGGAGTGCCTAGGGTCTTCCCAGAACGACTTGGTGTAACCCTTTATGTTCGGACCTGGCTTAAATATAGAAAATACATGCGACCGGGTGTAGTTCTTCATTACATGGAGGATGGATTTTCCGCACAAGTCCTTGTTCTTGAATATCTTGTACCAGACAAGGTACTTGTCGTCGGGGTCGGTCACGTTCGGCTTGATGACGAGTGCGAACTCTCCCCGGTTGAACTTCATCGTCCTGAGGTAGTCATCTTCGGTGAACCTGTGTCTCGGGAATCCTCCCTCGTTACAGTACACTGACACTACATACTTGCCGTTGCTCATTTCCTTGATTCGTTCAATCCATTCGGAGAAGGTGTACCCGTGGCATCCTCGTATTCCGCTCCCGTTCCATTCGCTGAACTTTATGCGTGAGAACTGGTATATGTGAATCATCTCGTGAAGGAGAAGCTGTTCAGCCTCGTGCTGGGTGATGTTGTTGTAGAATGTGGAGAGTCTTATCCTGAATGTCCCGACGTACCACTCGTGGTTTTTCATCGTGCATTCCTTCGTGCGGCGTTCGTTTTTCCAGTATCTTGCGTCTCCACCGAAGGTCTTTGCGTTTACCAGCTTGAACTCGATATTGGCCGGGAGCTTTCCCTTGAAGAACATGGCGTTAAACTTGTCGTATGACTCCCTCATCCATTCGATTGTCGGAACAAACATAACCCTTCCGTTCTTCATATTTCCCCCAGTGCGTACATTAAAGTTTATAGGGCGGCGACCCGATAAACTATTAGAAAAACGAGGAGTTATTATGGCTAAATTTGCTATTAGCGTCAACGGTGGTGGCGCACTTGGTATCGGTCCCCTGCATTTCATGAGAAGGCTCGAAACGGCTCTTGGAAAGCCGCTTACCGAGCTGTCCGTTGCCTATGCTGGCACATCCACGGGCGCAATCATCGCAGCATGCCTGTCCGAGGGCATCAATGCTACCAACTTGTTCGACCTGTACGACAAGAACCTTTCCAAGATATTCACCAAGTATTCCTGGTACAAGAGGCTGCAGCCTAGCTGTCCGACCTATGACAACAGCAACCTGAAGAAGCTGTTGCAGGAGAAGTTGAAGGGAAAGTGCAAGGACTGGAAGAAGCCTACCTACATCACTACGACTTTCATGAACGGAAAGTCCGTAGAGAAGGTATGGGATAACAAGGACGACCAAGACAAGTGGTTTGCGGTACTTTCTTCTACGGCAGCCCCGACATATTTCGATGTCCTCTCGAAGGACGGAAACTATTACTGTGACGGAGGCATGTGGTCAAACTCTCCGATTATGGTGCTTGAATCTGGTTTGAAGCGTGACTATCCTAACTGGAAGAATGTCAAGCTGCTCTCGTTCAACACGGGCATGGATACCCCGAACGATGACACCAAGGGAAACAGGAACCTTCTCCAATGGGGCGAATACATCCTTGACAACTGGGTTGCAAGGGCTGGCAAGAGCGACCTGTTCGAAGCTCAGGCAAACCTCGGCAAGGAAAATGTGTACGAAGTGTCTCCTACGGTCAAGAAGAAATATAAAATGGATAACCTGTCTTTGAAGAACGAGGTTATCCAGATTTGGGACAATGAATTCAACCGCATCGGTAACGACGTGGTCAAGTTCATCAAGGGTTAGCGCTTCGGCTGGGGATATGTCACCTTCGAGTTCGAATGGATGTCGTATCCCCTCCATTCCATCCAGTAACCCATAATGTATTCTGAAAGATACCCGTAAAGGCGGGATTCCAGTTTACCGTGCATCACGTCAACGGTGAACTTTTCCAGCATTGGGAAAAGGAACCTGGCGTAGTCGTCGACTACCCTCTTGTTTCCGATGAACATGTTGCACCCGTAGTAACCACGTTCGACAAGCATGCGGTTCATCATGTAGTCCACAAATTCGCTGGAATAGCTGTCCCTAAGGTACATGAACCACTTGAACATCATTTCCTTCACGATGGTATCGGTGCTTGCGTTAGGGTTGTGCTTTTCCCTTGCAATCCATGACATGACGTTCGGCGAATACAGGTGGTTTGGCGACATGATGATGTCGTGGCTGGACAATATATTTTTGATTGTGTTTTCCTGTAGTAGGCGGTCTGGCGTCTTGACATCTTCCGTGAAAAAGCGGCGATAATGTTCAAGGCCAACGATGTCCGTGTTTACCTGTTTCCACAGCTTGTATAGACCTCCAAGCTCGCAGAAGTAATGGTGGTCAAGGTAGCAGTTGGTCAAGTTGTAGAAAGCACGGGGACGGCCTACGCTGACAGGCACAAGTGTTGGGTCAAGTCCACAAATAAGGATAAGCATTAGATTTCCTCCCGGCAAATAACGGTTATTTCGGTTTCTTCTAGGTCGCTAAGGTCCTTGTTGAAACGGATGTGGGGTTGCAGTTTCAGTTTGTACTTGTTGAACAGGAGCCATGAGCCGAAGGTAAATTCGCCCAGGTAACCGATGTGGCGGTATTTCTTTTCCGAAACCGGGTACTTCTTCATGAATTTTCTGGTGTTCGGGAACAGCCATTCACAATACTTGTCTATCAGCTCCTTCTTGGCGATGAACATGTTGCAGCAAATGAGCATGTCGTGATGCAGCCTGTCAATGCAGAACTGCTTGAAACCGGGGGTTCCTTCCTCGACGATGTCCAGCCATGCGTTGAACATCTTCGTATAGTGGGAAACTTCGAGGAAGCTGTATGCGCTCCTTCCTTTGGTGTGTTGGTGGAATGCGACGATGGCATCGTATTTTTCGAGAATCTCGATAGCATCGCTTTTCGGGAGGATGTTGTACGAGCTGTTTACATCGTAACTTCCGTTGTCCTGCATGACGAAGCATCTGCGGTAATGTTCGAGGCCGACATACTTTGCCTTACTGTGCTTGTGAAGGTAGTATAGGGCCGTCAGTTCGCAGAACCACGGGTTGAACTTGTCGATGTTCGGCTCGTCGTGCTCCTCGTCAACAAAGAAGAATTTTCGGGACGGGTCGTTCTCGATGATTCTGGCAACACGGTTCTTCGTGGAAGATACTACATAGACTTCCATCTCTTCGTCAGGGTCCCCTTCTTTCTTCAACGGCAGTGCGTGTGAAAGTGGCGGGAAGAGTTGGTCGTAATACTCTTGCACCGCCTCGATGATTGCTTCCTTGTTCTGTGGTTCTGGAAGTTCTAATGCAGGTGACAGGTGCCTGATGTCCAGTTCGTAGTCGGCACATACAATCGCCATGAAAATGTAGGCGGTATCCTCGTTCATCGGAACCTTGTCGAAATCGAACTCGTGCATGCATGTGAACATCGTCGAGTCGGATGGCGGATACAGAGTGTCCTGCGGGCACACGATTTCGTAATACTTGTTAGACAGGTTCGTATCTTTCCTCTTCTCGGCAAGAGAGGAGAATGTTGCAACTGGCTTGTCATCGTTCCGTGACACCTTGACCAGGTTGAAAGCTGCGGTGCAGATGCTTTTCGGGAATTTCTCGTGCATCCTGTACAGTTCTTCAAGGCAGTTCGAATCGTAGTTGATTCCCGGCTTTACCGAAATTATAGGAAGTGATGGGTATTCGTCCATCCCGTATGCGATTGCCGCCAACGGGTCGTCCGTGGGTGCCATCAGATGGGTGCTTACCCTGCTCATTTCCTTGATTGCCTCGGGGACGGTAAACCCTTCCGTTTCTGTCTGGATGCACATGAGTACGTTGATTTCTGGATTCTTGTTCAGGATTGAGCATACTGTCTTGCGACATTGGCCCAATTCATGTTCTTTAACTTGCAAAACGGCGATAGCTTTTGTCATTGTCGCTCCTTTAATCGCACTTAAAATATATTTTTAAGGTCAAACTCTTGCCAACCGTTTTTAAATAATCTATATTGGATGGCATGAAACAATATCTCGACTTACTCCAAGACATTATGACGAACGGCGTTGACCGTTCCGACCGCACGGGTACAGGTACCCGTTCCGTTTTTGGCCGTCAGTGCCGTTATGACCTCACTGCAGGATTCCCGTGCCTTACCACGAAGAAGCTGCACCTCCGTTCAATCATCCATGAACTCCTCTGGTTCCTTGCAGGCGATACCAATATCAAGTATCTCCATGACAACAAGGTGACCATCTGGGATGAATGGGCTGACGAAAACGGCGATTTGGGCCCGGTTTACGGGCACCAGTGGCGTTCATGGCCGACACCAGACGGAGGCCATATCGACCAGATTAAGAACCTTGTCGATAGCCTCAAGAACAATCCAGATTCCCGTCGTCACCTCGTGTGCGCATGGAACGTGGCCGAAGTTGACAAGATGGCATTGCCGCCCTGTCATTGCCTGTTCCAGTTCTATGTCGGTGGCGTTGGCGAGTCTGGAAAGCGCAAGCTGAGCTGCCAGCTCTATCAGCGTAGCGCAGACACGTTCCTCGGCGTTCCGTTTAACATCGCTTCCTACGCCCTGCTGACGATGATGTTGGCGCAGGTGTGCGGATACGAGGCATCGGAATTCGTCCATACCCTGGGTGACACCCACATTTACAGCAACCATTTCGACCAGGTCAAGGAACAGCTTTCCCGAACCCCGAGAGCGTTGCCGACGATGAAGATTAACCCGGATGTAAAGGACATCTTCGCATTCCGCTACGAAGACTTCGAGCTGGTGAACTATGACCCGTATCCTTCAATCAAGGCGCCGATAGCAGTATGATTATCTCGATGATTGTCGCAATGACCCCCGATATGATTATCGGGAACAACGGTCACCTTCCATGGCATATCGGCTCGGACCTGAGGCGGTTCAGGCGGATTACCTCGGGACACCACATCCTTATGGGACGTGTGAACTACGAGGATATCGGCAGGGCGTTGCCGGGTCGAACCAACCTCATCCTTACCCGTGACACGAAATTCAAGGCTGACGGTTGCTTCACTGTGTCTTCCGTCGAGGAAGCCATCAAGATGGCCGAGGCTGCTGGCGAGACCGAGCTTTTTGTCATAGGCGGCGCCTCCGCTTACAGGGCGGCCATGCCTTATGCCGACAAGCTGTACCTCACAATCGTGTGCGCCAAGGTCGAAGGCACGGTCAAGTTCCCGCAGGAATGCTGGACTACCGAATGGAAACAGCTCGGTAACGAAGCCTACGGCCAAAGATACGAAATCCCCTTTGTCTGTCCTGATTCTAACGACGACTTCAATACTCTGTATTGCACGTTCGTAAAGGATTCGTATTTCGACAAGACGGGGTTAGAACCCAATTTCCTTCCGGCATACGTTCCTGATTTTAAGGATTTGTACGCCGCAACAATTATGAATATGGAGACAAAATGAATCCAGTTTACATTTTCTTTATGATGTTGTTCCTTCACGTCCTTGACGACTTTCACTTCCAGGGATGTCTTGCCAATTTGAAACAGAAGTCTTGGTGGGAAACACACGCCCCGGACCCGATGTACAAGTATGACTGGATTCCAGCCCTTGCTGCCCATGTCACCACTTGGACCATGTTCATTATGCTTCCCTGCGTAATCTTCATGGATGTGCCTGTCTGGCTTGTCGTGGTGTTGTTCGTCGTTAACTGCGGTTTCCATTTCTGGATTGACGACTTGAAGTGCAACCGCATGGGGTTGAACCTTGTCGAGGACCAGCTTCTCCACCTTTCCCAAATTACCCTCACCTTCCTCGTCTGCTGGAAGATTCCCGCAATGCTCATCTAAAAGGAGATAACCATGAGCCACTACACCACATACGTTGTCACGAAGACAAACGACAAAGAAGAACTCGACAAGCTGATGCTTCCGTATCATGAATACGAATGCACGGGCATGACCGCTTATTGCGTCCATGTAGACAAGACTTCCGAATTTCAGCCTGATTATGATAAGCATAAAGAGGATTATGAGTCTCCTGAAGACTTCTTGAAGTCGTGGTATGGTATTAAATCTGACCGTATCTATGAAGAGGAGCCTGCGGAAAAGCCAGAAGACTCGTATGCCGTCGTCAGTAACGGCGAGGTCAAGAAGGTCTACACCTTCACAAATCCGAACCATAAGTGGGATTACTATACCCCGTTTGACTGGGCTGGCTGCACTTTCGTTAAAGACGGGGTTGACGTTGAAGATGTGAAGGCTATTCAAAAATCTCAACTTGACATTGACAGTTTCATGGATGCCAGAAAGAAGTATTTCACTGAATTGTACAACAAGTTGAAGCCTTATTTCAAACCAGATTTCATTAGCTGGGAAGATGCACGTAAACAAGCTGGAGATGACATTGCCAAGGCAAGGGAAGTCTATAACAACCAGCAGAGCGTCAAGGATATGGTGGCTGGTATCGGCTCTACCGAACTGTTCCATATCAGATGGTCTGTCAGTGTTGATGACATCGCTGTGATGACCGAAGAACAGTTTGTCGATAACAACATGCGTGAAGCAGCCCCGTTCTGGGCTATTGTCCTTCCGACGGGAGAATGGGTGGAACACGGCCACATGGGCTGGTGGGCTGTCAGCTGGGATGAAGACAAGGATTTCAACAAGACCTGGATGGAACTCTGGAAAAACCTTCCAGACGACTGCTATGTCTGGCGCTGTGATTGCCATACTTAATCAAATGGAGGGAATTATGAATACCGATAAAGGAACAATTATTGGCGAAACCCGAACATACCGTCTTCTCGACCTGTTCGCAGACCTTGCTGGCAGGGTGCATACCTACGGCCCCAATGCCGTAATCGCATTCACAGGTGCGGGATGGCAGGTGGAAGCACGCAAGGCGACTCCTCCTGAACGCCGCCTGATTGGAATGGTGTCCGACCTAGTTGACGCATTGAAGCAATATCATCCAGACACGAAGGTTACTATCTTGGACGGACAGGGGACGATGCGTTTCGAAAAGTCTTGACAAGTTCTGCGTTAGTAACTATATTATCCTTCGGACCTCAACCGAAGGATTTTTTATATGGCAGTTATCGCAGTAGATTTTGACGGAACCCTTGCTCTCGGGGAAAGCTTTCCCGACGTGAACAAGTCCATCCCTAACCGGGTTCTCATCGATGCTTTAAAGAAGTTACAGAACCTTGGTCATAAGCTAATCATGTGGACCTGCCGTGAAAACTACGGTGGCCGCCACTACGAGGACGGTACTTACCTCGACGATGCCATCCATTACTGTGAACAGTTCGGACTGAAGTTCGACTCCGTAAACAACAACATCGGCGAGAAGGCCGGAGACCAGGGTGTATATTTTGGTCGTAAAATCATGGCCGATATCTACATCGACGACAAGAGCATGGTGGTTGAGCCGATAAACTGGGAATGGTATGTTGAGCATCTTTTGATGCGTTTTGGAAACACGCTGTGATACGGGGGTCCCTATGTACATGAGTGAAGACGCTGAACTGAGAATAGCTGGGATTGAGGAAGAGTCGTTCGTTGACGGCCCTGGCATTCGTTTTGCCGTCTTCACCCAGGGTTGCTCCCACCATTGTCCCGAGTGCCATAACCCGGAGACCCACGCTTTCGGCAAGGGCAGGGTCGAGACGGCAGAATCCCTGCTTAAAATGATTGACTCGAACCCGTTGCTGACAGGGGTTACACTCAGCGGTGGCGACCCGATGGAACAGGCTGTCCAGCTTCTTCCGTTCGTACATGGGGTTAAAATGAGGGGTTTGAACCTTATCATATATACTGGCTACTGCTACGAGATGCTCGTGTCCAGGTTTGCGCATCCGGCGATGCAGGAACTTCTTTCCTATGCCGACATCCTCGTGGACGGCCCTTACATGAAGGACCTCCGTGACCTGTCGCTGACATTCAGGGGTTCGTCAAACCAGCGTATCATTGATGTCCAGAAGAGCCTTGTAGAAGGGAAGGTCGTGCTTCATAAGATGCAGGTAGAGGAAATGAAGTTGAAGATGGAGGATTTAGGTGGTAGTGACGGTTAGCGGATTGCTGTTTTCTATTGTTTTGGGCATTATCGGAGCCATTATAGTGCTTTTGGTAACGGCAGGACTAAGCCTTTTGTTTAAGACGCTCTGCAAGTTTTGCTCTTGGTTAAAAGAAAAATTTACAAAGGAATGTTAATATATGCGTACACCACGAAAAGACATGTTTGTTTCCATATACGCCCTCGTCTGGGGCGTAACCGATATGGTTCTGTACTTTGTGTATGGCAATGATGCGACGATGTTTTCAAATGTTGTGTTTACCATTCTGCTGATTGCCGTATTGATGTGCAGCCCTCTTATGCGGTGGTTGAATAAAAAATAAAACACCCCTTGACAAGACTTTTTTAATGTTCTATATTTTCTCCTGTACAACCACAGGAGATTTCTTTTATGAAAAATAAACATCTTATCATCGTAGACATGCAAGTCGATTTCATCACGGGCGCACTAGCCAACCCGAACAAGGAATTGGCCAAGCAGGTAATCCAGAACATTATCAAGCTCATCAAGAATTTCGATGGAAAAGTCTGGTTTACCCGTGACACGCATTCTCCGAACTATCTTGACACTCAGGAAGGCCAGAATCTTAAGGTTCCGCACTGCATCAAGGGAACTCCTGGCTGGGAAATCATTCCTGAACTCCGTGACTTCGTAACCGAAAACAACGTCATCGACAAGAATACTTTCGGCTATCCGTTCTGGGCTGCTGTCCTCGGCGACCATGAAACTTATGCTGGCATCGAAATCCCGCCGACAGAAGTCTACTTTGGCGGAACCGTTACTAGCATCTGTGTTGACACTAATGCTACTGGGGTTAAGATTGCTTTCCCGGAAACCATTGTCGGTGTATACAAGGACTGCTGCCTCGACATTAACCAGGCACATCAAGACGCCGCATTGATGACAATGGCGGCAAAACAAATTCAGATTCTCTAAAAAGGAAACATCATGCTCTTAGACACATTAAACGACAAAATCAAGGAATTCATGAAAGCTCACGACACGGTAGGCCTGACTGCCCTCCGTACGCTCGTGTCCGACATCAAGAATGCGTCCATCGCTGCTCAGAAACCTGTTGACGACGCTATGTGTATCGCCGTTCTCGACAAGGCTATCAAGCAGAAGAACGAAACCATCGAAGGTTATGCCAAGGCTGGCAAGACCGACCGAGTTGATGAAGAAAAGAAGACTCTCGAACTCTACAAGCAGTACATGCCTGCCCAGATGTCCGAAGATGAAGTTGTTGCTGAAATTGTAAAGGCTATCGAATCTACGGGCGCCTGCGAACAGAAGGACATGGGCAAGGTCATGAAGATTCTTACGCCCATCATCAAGGGTCGTTTCGACGGCAAGGCTGCAAGCCAGTTGGTGGTCAAGGCGTTGCTTGCAAAGGCTGGTAAGTAATGAAGAATTGGGTTTACATCGGCAGGTTCCAACCGTTCCACAACGGCCATCTTGACGTTCTGCATCAGATTATCGACAAGATGGACAAGAATGTGGACACTATTACCCTTATCCTCGGGTCTTCCGATTCTGGAAGCCCTAGGAATCCTCTTGACTCGATTACCCGTTACGAAATGATTCAGTCTATCCTTGACAATGACCCGTACATTGCCGAGAATAGGGTACGCTGTCGTATTCTCGTCGAGAGCATCCATGATTCTCCGTACAACTGGACCATGTTCGGAAAATGGCTTCAGTCGCAGCTTCGCCTTCATATGACTCTATGTGACAATATTCTTTGTGGCATGGAGTACATCAAGGAATATGCAAACCTTGTCGGAGTGCCCTATTGGCAGGCCACGGAAAACGTCCATATCCATGCGACGCAAATCCGTCAGGCCTTTGTCGAGAACGACAGCGAATTCCTTAAAGCGAATCTTCCCGCAGGCGTTTTCGCCGACGAGGAACTTTATGCACGAATCAAGGAACAAATCGTCAATGCCCGCAACTTGCAGCTCAAATACATCAAGGATTTGAACCCGAAGTACGCATCTGTCTACAAGACGGTTGACAACGTCGTCCTTTGCTGTGGCCATATCCTGTTTGTCGTCCGCAAGGATAACGGAAAGTACGCCCTCCCTGGCGGATTCCAGGACCCGACGGACCTTTCCGCACAGAAGGCTGCAGAGCGTGAACTGATGGAAGAAACCGGGTTGGATTCTTCCGATTGGACCCCGTCCGCATCGAAGAATTTCGACGCCCCGTTCCGTGACCCCCGTTCGAGCGAAAAGGTAAACGCAGAGACTACGGCGTTCCTTTACCGTATCAACCCGAAGTACCTGCTTAGCCCAAACGGCGTGATGGTACCTCAGCTTCCGAAGGTGGTAGGCCAGGACGATGCCGCCGACGCTGTATGGCTCAGTCTGAACGAAGTTTGCGGATATCCTGAAAACAGGTTCCATGCAGACCACAAGAAAATTATCTTAAACATGCTCGGGCTTGAACCGAGATTCTAACTCAAAAGGATGGTAATCAAATGCTAGACCATTGGTGTATAGAAAGTCTGCTTGAGACAGACCTCTACAAGTTCAATATGGACAACCTGTACTTTACCCAGTACAGTGACTACACAGGAAAATGGGCATACAAGTGCCGCAACCGCAAGGATGGAAGCGTCGTTGTCTTCACTAAGGAAGACGTTGCCGAAATCAACCGACAGATTGACCATCTTTGCACCCTCATGTTTACCCAAAGCGAACTCAGCATGCTCTTCGGTGAAGCCACTTGGCTTACCCCGTCGTTCAGGCATTTCCTGAGCATGTTCCATCTTGACCGTGACGAAATCCGTGTCGTGTACGACGAAAGCATCGAGTCCAAGATGGCAATCGAAGCTGGTGGCGACCTCGACCCGTTGATGCGAAACACTTACTTCGAAATCTACGTTCTTGCCATTGTGAACGAAGTTTACTTCTACCATCACAACAAGAACTACGCAGAACTCGAAGAGGAAGCAATGCGTCGTATCGACAAGAAGATTGCGCAGCTCGCCAAGGGCGAATACGTTATCGGCCCGTTCTCCGAATTCGGTCTCCGTCGTCGTTTCTCCCGCAAGGTTCAGGATTACCTCGTCCGTGCTTTCGCCAATGCCCAGAAGGCTGGTATTCTCGGTAAGTCCATCTTCCTCGGCACTTCCAATGTGTACCTCGCATTGAAGTACGGTGTGAAGCTTATCGGAACAATCGCCCATGAAGCCGTCGAAGCAATCGGCCAGGGCGACCCGATGTTCAACCCTGCCTACTCCAACCGTCTTATGATGGATGCATGGCAGAGACAGTACAAGGGCTGCAACGGTATCTACCTCACTGACTGTGTCCGTACCGATACATTCCTCATGGACCTCACCCGAAACGATGTCCGTGTCTGGGATGGTTTCAGACACGATTCGGGCGACCCGTATGCTTGGGGCGAAAAGATGATTGATGCAATCCAGCGTCTCGGTGGAGACCCGATGCAGAAGACTTTGCTCTTCTCCGACTCCCTCGACTTCGAACGTGCAAGCAAGCTCTACGCCCATTTCAGCCCTCGTGCCAAGGTAGGCTTCGGTATCGGAACCTTCCTGTCCAACGACTGCGGAGTGGAACCGCTCAATCAGGTCATGAAGCTTATCGAATGCAATGGCCGTCCTGTCGCAAAGATTTCCGACACCGAAGGAAAGCTCATGTGCCGTGATGCCGAATATGTCGATTGGCTGAAACGTACTCTCGACTGGCGTCTTACCCACGAAGTTAAAAAATTCTAAGATAATCCCTTGACAGGAGTCTTTTAATTAGTTATATTGAGTGACGGAAACATCCGTCACTTTTTTATTAGGAGTAAATCATGATTAACCACGTTGTTGGCGACATGCTCGATTTCAGTAAGGACACACCCGATATCATCATCCACCAGACCAACTGCGAAGGCAGGATGGGTGGCGGTGTAGCCAAGGTCATCAAGGAAAAGTTCCCTCAGGTCTATGTGGAATATCTCGAATTTATCACACACAACCTGTTCGACAAGCGGGATACCATAGCTCTACCGATAAAGTGCAGCAACCTGCTTGGAAGATTTTCATGGAGTGATGTTCCTGTCGGTGACAAGAAGGTAATTTTTGCCAACCTGTTTGCTCAGGATAGCTGCTCTGAAAGTACTGCGGCGTTTAGCGAAAAGCGCTTTACCAGCTACGATGCGATGCACGAGGGGTTGTTCGATATCAGAAACATGCTTGTGTATTCGTATTATGTACAGAAGTTGCATGCCAACCGTCCAGTCAAAATCTGGATGCCAGAAAGGATTGGCTGCGTCAAGGGTGGCGGAAAGTATGAAATTGTCAAGGCAATCGTCGAAAGCGTGTTCGACCATCCTAGCTGGAGAAATATGATTGACCTCACCCTGTTCACGTTGCCTGAAAAACTGGTTTGCCCGAAGGGACCCGCCGATGCGATGTAAGAATTGCCCGTACGAAGACTACGACTACCAGGAGTACCATCCGAGTTGTAAGCTCTTCGGCGATAACGAGGACTTTATCTATGAAAACTCCAAGGGCGAGCTTGGATGCAAATACAACATGCGTGGTCTGCAGAAGTTCGTCCGGGAGCAAGAAGAGGACGAAAAGGTTATCGTGCAACAGATGGGAGATTTCGTGAAATGGTGCGAAGAACACCCGAACCCTCCCTATGACGACCCAGAACCAGAGGTGAAGAATGATACGAGAAAAAAGTGACTTCAAGTGCCGCCACGACCTGCTTGACATTTGGGAGTGGATGGAAGGGATGTTCATCAGGGAATGTCTCAATAAGGGTATCGACCCGGACGATTTTGGCGAAATCGACGTGTCTTTCTCCGTCGCCGTAAAGCAAACCAAAAAACCTGAACCGTAACTAAATCTATGGCATTCCATCATCATTTCGGAACACATTACAGCACGTTGAACCCAGTTCACCCGCTGAACCAATTTAATCCTGCAAGCCCGTACTATCACTTGTACCACAGCAAGACCGATGTGCTTGTCCAGCCACACCAGGCAGTATCGTTTGAAGCACAGGAATTTCTCGTCATGGGCGGATGCTTCCTGACGGCAGTGTTAATCGTTGCCGCCATCGGAACCATTATCAGGCACAGAAGCAACAAGAAATTTGATGCTAAACTGAAACAGTTTGAGAAACGGTGGAAGAACTCCCCGTTGAAACCCAAAATTGAAAGGGAATGAGTATGCACCCATACAAGATTAGAGTGTTCCTTGACCATAGCGGTGCCGTAACAGATTTCGTCATGTCGGACACCGAGTTCGAGACAATCGAGGCTGCCCGCCTGTACATCAAGAAGCAGTTTGACGATACCATCACAAATCTCGAAAATACGAACACGTCCTATACCGTGTCCTGTATTGCCAACAAGGACAGCATCGATATCCCACGGGGCTATCAACAGGATTACGAATCCGTCTTTTATAAAAAGCTGTTTACGGATAATTTCACGATGATTATGGAAATCATCCGATAGGAGACATGAACTATGAATTACAACTACAAAAAGAACATTGACAAGCAAATTATAAAGCTTCGCTTTGTCCATTCATACAAGGAGTATTATTCCTTGCAGTTCAAAACTACTGGATGGTTTGCCAAGTGGATTACCGTAGAGCAATACAATCCTACGATAAGCGCTTCCGATAAACCCGGCGGAATATCTTCGTATGGCAACTGGGAAAATCGTTGGTGGAAAATCGAATCTAACGAGTACGGGAAGAAACTTCTGGATGAACTTAGGGCCCAGCTGAAAACCGTCGGCGACATTTACCGTACCTATATCGAGTCTGATGAAAAACGCATGGCAGCCGACTATAAAAGATACGACGAGTACTGGGATAAAATAAATTCGGTTAGCACTATTATCAAATAGTGGTTGACAACCTTTTCGTATTTATCTATATTTCCATTGAAAATATCAAAAACGAGGTATGATATGAATATGGCTGATGCAGCATATAAAAAGCTCTTTGATGTTGCGAAAGAAAGTGACTTGCTTAAAGCTCACATGTTTAAATGGTTTGCCGAACACGGGTTTACCAAGGCTGTCGTCGGGGTTTCCGGCGGGGCTGACTCGACCGTTACTTGCAAGCTTGCTTGCGACGTGCTTGGCCCAAAGAATGTGTACGCAGTGAAGATGCCGAACGGAGTCCAGGCTGACATCGCCGACTCTAACAATGTCGTTGAATTTTGTGACTGCAACGAATCCACGATTAACATTTCCGATGCGTTCAAGGGCT
>JAEEGL013868215.1_pt1 | contig 29701 bp, 18 predicted proteins | sample 9134231 | NCBI WGS metagenome assembly JAEEGL01 (sample SAMN16246548, study PRJNA631951) | gut metagenome | biome: gut microbiome; feature: rumen; material: fiber-attached | host: Bos | place: Iran: Karaj | collected 2018-10
CCAGGTGGTGTGAGACTGGTGCGTGAGATGAACGCCGACATCGCCGGTAGCGTCGAACCAGCCGCCGTGGACATCCACGGTTCCTTCCCTGGTTCCGCGGAAACCAATCCTTCTGTCCTTCTCCTCCCATTCGCCGGTCGCTCTCTGGCCTTTAAAATAATAGACAACAGAGGACACCGTCGTAAATTCAATCACCGAACCGTAGATCTGAAAAGGCGCCGACTCTACCGTTCCCTCATCCGCTGTCACACGGAGGAAGTAATAATCGCTGTAGTTCACATCTTTGTTCGGAGCAAATTCAGAGAAATCCATGCACCAGAAATCACCCTTGTTCCAGCGGGCAACCGGCCCGCTCTTTACCAGCTCTCCCTTAAATTCCTCCTCGCCGGTCGCCTCGTTGACCACCGCAAATCCTGTCGGATTAAGGGGCTCCGTGGACTGAAGCACGGCGCGCTTGCTGCAGGAAGAATCGTAGCCGATATTGTTGATCAGAATCCTTTTCATGTTATCTCCTTTCCGGAACCCGTCCGAATTATTAAATAAACTTAAATAAAGTGTAGTCTCCATTCACGTAAAATACAAGTAGCAGACTTTTGCCGACTTTCTGATAAAATAGTTTTGTTAACCATCTGTGCGGCGCACAGCCCAGGATTCCGGCAGTGACCGGAACCGCCATTTCCCGGAAGAAACGGAGGTCCTAGATGCGCAACACCTATATCCCCGCCTATATACGCGATAAAAACCGCGGTCTTGTGCTGGACCTGTTCCTGCAGAACCGGGAGCTCACACGGTCGGAAATCAGCCGTGTGACCAACATCAGTTTTCCCACCGTCGTGAAGATAACGGACTTTTTCCTGGAGAAGGGGATACTTGCGGAGTCCGAGATATCTCTCGCTGCGGAAAGCGGGCTCGGGAGGAAGGGCCAGCTTCTCCGGCTCGTTCCCGATGCCTTCAGTACGGTGGGCATCTTTTTTGAGGGCGATTATCTGAATATCGGTCTGTTCAACCTGACCAACGAACTTATGGACAGCATCTCCTACCCCTTCCGCGGAGAACCCAGGAATGTCTCTGACTACGAGCAGATCTCCCTTAACATGACCGGAGCCGTCTCCGGCTTTGCCGCCTCCCACCCTGATACCGTCATCCTCGGAATCGGAATCGGCCTCCCCTGCATAGTGGACAGCGATACCTTCATGCTCTATAGACGAACCAACCGTGAGGGCACCAGTTTTTACGATCTCTTTACTTCCTTCCGCGGTCTCTCCTGCCCCATTCTCCTGGAGAACGACATGAACGCCGCGGCCTACGGAGAGATGATCTTAAGAAGAAACCCCGATGACAATACGCTCCTCTACATGTCTCTTGGCACGGGCTTAGGTGCAGGCCTCATCATTGACAGCGCCATCTGGCACGGCATGCGGAATTTCGCGGGCGAAGTGGGCAGGACTTTTGTCCGTATTCCCGAGGGAGCCGCCGGACAGGATCCCGAGCCCTTCCGGCTCGAGAACCAGGTCAACCTGAACGCAATCCAGGAGCGCTTCGGCGTAGATATCCGCCTCGGCGCCCCCTGCAGCGAAGAAACCCGGACCGCCATCAGCAGCTACATCTGCTCCCTTCTCGCGCCTTTCATCTACAACCTGGCCTATACCCTGGACATCAGCCGCTACGTCATGGCCGGTGCTGTCGTTGACTACCTCGGCGACAGTTTCTTCCGCGAGATGAGGAAGCAGCTGGACAACATCGGGCGCATGGACCTGCTGCAGCCCGAGAACATCATCATGCCAAGCATCAGCACCAGTGCCGGTATCGCCGGAGCGGCCGCTCTCGCGCTTGAGAACGCGCTCCCCGGCCTGCTGTCATAACTGCCCGTCCGGACTATGAGAAAAACATCGGAAAAACTGCTGTTCATCTTCACACTCGCGCTGTCCGGCGCGCTGAATCTCCTGTCGTGGACCCTGCCGGGCTTCTCCGACCGCTTCACCGACAAGGTTTTCCCGGTGCTTACCTCGCCTTATGCCCGCTTTACCAGCTTTTTCCCTTTCTCCGTGGGAGAGCTGCTTATCATCGCGGGCCTGATCTGGCTCGCCGTCCTGGCAGTTTTTCTCACTGCCGGTTTTATTCTTCGCTTCAGCCGTGCCTTCAGCAAACGGTGTGCCGGCCGCGGAAGCGTCAGTCCCGGTCCTGCCGGTCCCGCTTCTGAGGAAAACGCCGGGCGCACTGTGAAGTTTTCCCACATTCGTTTCTCCTTCTACCGCGCGACGGCATGGCTTCTTGCCCTGATTCTTCTCCTCATGACCCTCAACTGCTTCGTGCTCTACCATTGCACCCCGCTGGAAAGGACGCTTCCGGGCACGGGGAAGAGCTATACTTTGGAGGATCTCACCCTGTTTAGGGATGCCCTTGTCGTGAGGACGAACGAAATGGCCGAAGCCATGGAGCGCGGTGAAGACGGCGAGGTATACCGCGATGAGGAGGCGCTCCGTGAGGAAGCCCGTGAGATCGTCGCGGGACTCTCCGCCCTTGGCTATCCGCGCTTCCTTCACTTCACTCCACGCCCTAAGGGCCTTACCTTCTCCAATTTCATGGCGCAGCAGTACATGGAGGGCTATTATTTCCCTTTCTCCATGGAAGCCAATTACAACACCGTGATGAAATTCATGAACAAACCGTCGGCGATCTGCCATGAGCTGGTCCATACTCACGGCTATATCTACGAGGACGAAGCCAATTTCCTGAGTTACCTCTCCTGCACTTCCAGCTCCGATCCCGTCTTCGTCTACAGCGGGCTGCTGCTCGTGCTATACTACGTGGACAATGACTTTTACGCCGCCGTGGGCAAGAATGAATACCGGAAGCACCCCGCCATCTCCTCCCTGGTCCGGAGCGACAACGAGTTTCTCACCGACGAGGCCTGGAACAAGGTCGAGGAGACCGCGGTGCTGGATACGGAGACCGTCAAAAAAGCCGCCGACACCTTCGTTGACACAACGCTCAAGGTGAACGGCGTCCGGGCAGGAAAGATCAGCTATTCCCACGTGGTCCGGCTGCTGCTCTCCTACTACGACGGCGACCTCTCCTGGTTTAGTGAGGGCGGGCAGAGGTAAGCTCCGTACAGACCGAAAAACAGAACCGGCAGCGAAAGTGCCGCCGGCTTTCAGCGCAAAACAACAGGGGAACATATGGATTTACAATCGACAAGCCAGGAAAGAAAAGCTGCAAAAGCTGTGCTGTGCGGGCTGAACCTCAAGGACACCCCGGAACACTACGCGGTCACCATGAAGGAGCTAGGCGAACTCGCAAAGGCGCTCGGGCTGTCCGTCGCGGGCGAGGTGGTGCAGAACGCCAGCACTGTCACACAGAAAACCTACATCGGCAGCGGCAAGGTGGAGGAGCTGCGCATGGAGATCGACGCGGACGACGCCGACATCGTCATCTTCAACGAGTCTCTCTCCCCCATGCAGGTCCGCAACCTGGAGGACATCCTGGACACCGAGGTCATGGACAGGACGGGACTTATCCTCCAGATCTTCCAGACCAGGGCAAGGACCCGGGGTGCAAAGCTCCAGGTAGAATCCGCGAGACTGAAATACCTGCTCCCCAGGCTGCAGGGCATGCGGCGCAACTTAAGCCGCCAGGGCGGAGGCTCGGGTCGGCTCTCCAACAAGGGTTCGGGCGAGGAGCAGATCGAGCTGGACCGCAGGCATATCGAGCACCGCATTGCCGAGGTGGACCGGCAGCTTGCGCAGATCGCGAAGGAGATGGACACTCAGCGCGCGAGACGCCTCACCTCCGGCCTTCCCCGCGTCTCCCTCGTCGGATATACCAACGCCGGCAAATCAACCATGATGAACACCCTCCTCAGGCTCTACGGTGAGGAGAACCTGCAGGACGAAAAACAGGTCTATGAGGAGGACCTGCTCTTCGCGACGCTGGACACTTCCATAAGGAGGATCGCCCCGGACGGGCACAGGAGTTTTCTCCTCTCCGACACTGTCGGCTTCATCCGGGATCTTCCCCACTCCCTGGTCACGGCCTTCCGGTCCACGCTGGAGGAGATCCGCTATGCCGACCTCCTGCTCATGATCATCGATGCCTCTGATCCCGAGGCGGAGCAGCAGGTAAAGGTCACGCACTCCACGCTCAAGGAGATTGGAGCCGACACCATTCCGGTTCTGTATGTATACAACAAGGCGGACCGGACCGGGATTCCCTATCCCAAGGTAAGCGGCGACAGGATATACCTGTGCGCCAGGTCCGGAGAGGGCGTGGAAGAACTGCTTGGAGCTGTTGACGACGCTCTCGGTGCCGACAGCATGGCCTGTGAATATCTGCTTCCCTTCTCCGCCGGCGGGCTTGCCGCGGATTTAAGGCAGCGGCTGGGCATTGATGAGCCCGAGTACCTGCCCGAGGGGATGCTCATCCGCGGCGTATTCGGTCCCGCGGACCGGGCAAAACTCGACCGCGCCGCGATCTCCGGCGGCCCGGTCGGATAAACTCCATCTGTTCCTGTGCCGAAACTGTGCTATGATAAAAAACAAATTCATGCCAGGAGGGAATTCCCATGGACAGTTTTATCAGCGCAATGGATCAGTACATGTACTATTTCGTCGAAATCTGTACCACGCTTATGGAGCTGATCGGAATCTTCGTGCTGGTGTACACCGCGATCATCTGTTTCGTCCGGTGGCTGCGCCGCGGCTCCTCCGTCAGGCTGTCCCTCGCCCAGGGCATCGCCCTTGCTCTGGAGTTCAAGATGGGCGGTGAGGTGCTCCGCACCGTGGTCGTCCGGGAATGGGCAGAACTCGGAATACTTGGCGCGATCATCCTTCTGCGCGGCCTTCTGACCTTCCTTATCCACTGGGAAATCAAGAACGAAGAAAAATCGCTGGAGCGGTCCAACGACCTCATCCCCTTCCCGGATTCCGAAGATGGTTCCGGACGGCCGGTAAAATAACCGTCTTCGCCCTTGGCGGAAGCTTAACGACAATGAAGCCGGACAGGCGGATTCCTGTCCGGCTTTTTTCTGCCCTGCCTTCGGTGAATTTACTGTTTACTCCCTCATCTGATCGAAGAGTTCAAGCTCATTCTCCACGATCGACTCGTCTCCCGATCCGGGCTTTACCCGGCTGTAGTACTGGAAACAGCGGTGGCTTATGCTTGTTTTGTCAAGGATATAGCCAGCGCTCGGCCCTACATGGGTAACAACCATAGTATGCCGGAAAGGGGACGCTTCCTTCATGGCCTTTCCTATGAGGCTGTAGATCTCCGCTGCAATTCCCACGATGGCAATGTCTCCGAGAACAGCCTGCTGCATGTATACCGGAACTGTCTCTCCGGTATCTGTCGTCTCCGGCATCTCCTCTCCCTCCGGAAGCCGCTCCAGAGCGTTCGCAAGTCCGTTAAGCTCCATTTCATGGCGCCCGTCCGCGATTCGGTGGGTCGGGAGTTCTATGGTGTTCTCCGCAAAGGCAACGGGCATGTTATGGTTGTAATGCTTTACGGAGTTCAGCACTTTCAGGATGTCCTCTCCGTGCTGTTTGCCCAATAACCGGATCAGCTGGTACTGTGCGCCGGGCAGAAGCCTCGCCATGTGGGGAAATCCGTCCTTCTCGTCATAATCTCTGAGCGTAAAGAGTGTCGGGTTCTGGTCTCCCGCTGCCGCGGAGGTCCAGAGGACCACCGCGCCTTTCCCGAGACGGGATTCCACATAGTCACAGGCTGCCCCGGGAATATTGCCGGAAGACTTCTTCTTTCCGTCCGCGTCTACCTCCATATAGCCCAGGGTAGCATGCATGCCGTAGTTTACGATCGCAGCGATCACGCTGCCGTCCTCGGCGATGAACTTGGCAGCGGAAACAGTTTTGTCCGAATACAGTGCATAGTTAGGCCCCTGGGTCCATCCACTGTTGCCGCAGTCAAGATCTCTGTTGACATTGATATAGCTTAAGCCTTCCCCATAACCATATCTCGCAGGGCGTACCGCCTCTCTTGCGGCTTTCACCGCGCTTAAGGCCTGTTCGCGGATATAACTCTGATACCTGCGGACAGCCTCCTTTTCTTCCGGTTCCTTTGCCCAGACCATGTCGCAGGCTGTATGGTTGTGGGTAGCGGCAGTGATGATGTGCTCAGCCGGTATTCCCGTTCCCTCTGAAATGAACGCCTTTATGTCTTCCGCGCCGTGAAAGCCTCCGAGGTCGAAGGACAGCACTGCTGTCTCCGTTTCCCCGTTGTCAATCACAAGCGCCCGGACGTGCAGATCGGTATAAATGCCCTCACATACCGGCATTCGGGCGGAGGGATAGGGTATCATCTCTTCCGGAACATTAATGCAGCGCCTGGCAGCACCTGCCTTCAGGGTTTTTGTTATCATTGCCGTCTCCTCATTATCCCCGGCAGCACTGCCGGACTCCGGACTTCCGTCCTGCCATGATTTCTTCTGTTAAATCCGCTTACATTGAAAATGCGGCGAAATATCCCTCATGGGAAGCCTCGTTGATTCTTCTTGCACCCATGCAGTCTCCGATCATTTTCACGTCGTAGACAATACCGTAGAAGGACTCCGCCAGCGCTTTTCTTGCGCGCATGCCGACACAGCATACTACATCCTTCGCGGGGATGATCAGCTCCCGGCCTTCCCCGTCTTCAACACGCACACCCTCTTCTTCGATGGCGAGGCAGCGTGTTTTTGTTAAGACGGTGATATACTCCGCAAATTCCTTCAGGCGGATCTCCACGGCCGCGTGATATAAGCTGTTGCCGTTCTCGGCGATGTCCTCCGTCATCTCCACCACTGTCACATGGATCTTTTTCTCCGCAAGAGACAGGGCAAGCTCTATGCCGGAGGGGCCTCCGCCGATAATCACCGTATCTCCCCAGTCTTCACCAAGACGCGCATGTGCTTCCAGAATATTGTAAACATTGCTGCGCTCAATTCCGGGAATTCGGGGTTTCACCGGCTCGGATCCGACAGCTACCACCAGCTCGTCAGGATTCATTGCCTTCACCATTTCCGGCGTCGCCTCGGTATTCAGGCGCACTTCGATATTATCGTTATGCTCCGCCTGATACCTGAGATGCGACAGGTAGTTGTGCATGTCAATCTTCATCGGGTCACCCTCGGAGACATTGAGCAGCCCGCCGAGCCGTCCGCTCTTCTCGAGGATTGTCACTTTATGGCCGCGCTCTGCCGCTTTCATCGCCGCGCGGATTCCGGCAGGACCTCCTCCGACGACCACGACGTTCTTAACTCTTGCTGCGGGGCGCTCCTCCGTGCGCAGCCTCAGTTCGCGCTCGTAGCGGGGATTGACCGCGCAGCCCTGGGTAGGGCCGCCGGTTGCCACGGTATAACAGGACACGCAGCGGATGCAGGGAAGGATGTCCCCGACCCGGCCTTCTCTTGCCTTGTTCGGCCAATCGGGATCGGCGCACAGCCCGCGGCCGATTGCCACGGCGTCCGCCTGTCCCTTCGACAGGATTTCTTCCGCTTCATCCGGCATCGTGATGGCGCCGACAGTGACCACCGGAATACTCACGGCCTGCTTCATGGCCTCAGCAAATTTCACATTGATGCGGTGAGGATGGACAGAAGGGGATTCTATGTAACTGGTCGGGCCGAGCAGCTTGTCCAGGCCGGAAGACACATGGACCATGTCCAGCTTGCTCTCCGCCCTCTTCACGAATTCGATAACTTCCTCCGGCTCAAGGCCGCCCTCCACGTATTCCTTCGCGGCGATCCTCATGTCGATAGGATAGTCCGGGCCGACCGCCTCCCGCACAGCATCAAGAATCATCATCGGGAAGCGGATCCGGTTCTCGAAGGAGCCGCCGTATTCATCCGTCCGGTGATTAAAGAAGGGGGACATGAACTGCGCAGGAAGCCACCCATGAGCGAAATGAAGCATGATCATATCAAACCCCATCTCCTTCGCGGTCAGAGCCGAACGCACGTAATCGCTGATGACCATCTTCATCCTGGCCTCGTCCATTCCAACCGCCAGCCGCTTCATGTCCGGGCGCGGAGGCTCCCCTTTTCTGGGAGGCATGATTCCCTGATAGCCCTGAAAATCCCCGTGGCCTATCATCTGAGTCGTAGGCCCTACAGGTGTGGTTCCGGGGCTGAAGAGTCCTGCGAAGTAGCCGCAGTGATGCAGCTCCACGCTGGCTTTCGCGCCATATTGATGAATGATGGAGAGCTCCTCCTGGTACTTGGACTTCTTCGGTCCGCTGAGACTGGAGGAGAAGCCTTCCACTATGACGGACTCCGCGTCGTTTACAGGCACTGACCCCAGAATAACCAGTCCGGCTCCTCCCCTTGCCTTGGAGGCGATGATCTCAAGGCTCTCGGCAGGAGCCTGCTCGTAGACATATTTGGTAATCGGCGCCGCGACCACACGGTTGCGCAAATAAACTGACCCCACCTTCAGCGGGGAAAACAGATGCTCAAACTGACTCATTCTGACCTCCTTTTCCTATACCCTTCTCCGTCTGATCCCGTAACCGGATTTAAATGCAGTAATTGTACTTCCCGCTCCCCACATGGAACCTGGAGCCGTCGGGAAGCTCGATGTCGGCAGTAGTATTCGCCGGGATCTCCAATGAAAACTTAGTCTGATCCCCGTCGATCTGCCACGAGGAGCGGATCAGCCCGTGAACACTGTCAAATTCCGCTGATGCCGCCTTAAGCGTTCCGCCAGGTACCGGCTTTATGAAGAAATGCCTGTAGCCCGGCGCGCTTTCGTCAATACGCACGCCTGAGACATAGCTCAGAAGATAGTCACATACCGCTCCGTAGCTGTAGTGATTAAACGATCCGAAGAACAGGTTCGCGCCGTCCCAGCTCTCAAATATCGTCGTCGCCCCTTTGGTGATTGGATACAGCCAGGAGGGGTTTCCTGTCTGCTGAAGCACCTTGTACGCGGCATCCGTGTATCCGCAGTCCGTGAGGACATTCAGAAGGAAAGGCGTGGACAGGAAACCGGTGTTTAAGTGATACCGCGCCTTCACGACGAGCGAGAGAAGTTTCTCCTTCACCTTCTCCTTTTTCACGCCGGTTACCAGGCCGAACTGAAGTGCCCTGACATACGGCGCCTGCCTGCCCTCATCGGAGAACCGGACCGTGCCGTCTTCCTCCACAAGATACTTTTCGTATAGAGAAGCTACATGCTCCGAGGCTGAACAGTAATGCGCCTCGTCATCTTTTTTCCCGAGTATTCCCGCTATTTTGGAAAGAAGCCCGGCAGAATAGCTCAGATACGCCGTCGCCACCGCAGGCTGCCCCTTCTTCGCGATGCTCTCAATGAATCCCGGCGGGAAATAGCGTAAGACAAACCCGGGCTCGGACCACTCGCCCCAGTGGAAGCCCGCGTCCCAGATGAAATCGCTGTCCGGGCCCCACCCTTCGGTGGACGCGCTGTTCCAGGGTTCCTCCAGGTACAGGGGATTCTTCTTCTTCGCCCGCCGGAACATATTGTCCACCCAGCGCTTCGCGGAGCCGTACTGGTTCTCGAGAATCTTCCTGTCGCCGTAGGCCATATACATCCGGTAGGGGATAATCACCGCAGCGTCCCCCCACCCCACAGAGCCGTCCGGGGTGTCCCTGTCCTCCTCGTCCTCGTCCGGCTTGTGGATCAGGAATACCTTTCCTTTCTTGTCCGGATCCGCGGAGACAGCCTCGGCAAAAGCTTCCCTGCATGCGTCGTCATGGAATCCCGCCGAGGGAGCTATGGAAGGGACCGCGCCGTCTTTTCCCTGCTCGCTCTCCACATCCTTCATCCACTTCTCGAAGAAGCTGTACACATCCATCATCCCGGCGGCAGTTTTGGCGTACACCTGCGCGTCGCCGCACCACGCCGCCCGCTCCCTCGTGGGGCAGTCGGTGGGGACATCCAGGAAGTTCCCCTTCTGGCTCCAGAGCGAATTCTGATACAGGCGGTTTAAAAGCGTATCCGAAGAATCAAAGCGGAAGGTCGTCTTCAGCCCGGAGTAGACCGCTACCGCCGTAAAATCTCCCGGCTGTATCTCTCCCTCATAGCCTCTCACGCGGGCATAACGAAAACCGAATACGGAAAATTCGGGGCAAAACTCCTCCGTCCCGGAAGCATCTCCTTTCGCGGTGTAAATGACGCTCTGGAAGCGGTCGTAGATGCTGGTTTCCTTGATGAACACATTGGAGTCGTCAAAGCAGCCGTCGTGGAGCATCTCACAATGTTCCAGCGTGACCTTTTCTCCGGCCTTAAGTCCCCGAAGCTTCATGCGCACATAGCCGGCAATATTCTGCCCGAAATCAATGACCAGGTCATTATTTCCATCTTTAAAAGGCCTTCCGGCAAGCTCCTCCTGTTCCAGTACCGGTGCGCTCTCCTGCGCGGTCAGCGTGCCAAAGTACCGGTCATTCTCCGGGGCGGTATGGACCGGTGTCCATCCGCTGTCATCAAAGCCGGTCTCCATCCAGCCCTCCGGCTCCATGGCGGCATCGAATACGGTACCGATCTTCGGATCAGCCTCTCTCAGACCTCCGAAGGCAGTAAGGAAGCTTTCATCCGTCGGGATGATCTCGCGGCTGCCATCGGAATAGACAAGCTCTATCTGTCCCAGGTAATGAACCCTTCTCCCGTAGGCACAGCGTGTACCGCCCGCGCCGTATCCTCCGCGGTACCAGCCATCGCCGAGCTTCACCGCCCAGACATTTTCCCCGGGCGAAAGGAGACGGGTGATATCATCGGTCTGATACTGGAGACGCACGGTATAATTCGTATCTCCCGGCGCGAACACCGCCGCGGAGCCCTTCTTTCCGTTAATAAAGAAACGGTAGTGGCCGTGGGCTGTATGATAGATGCGGGCAGCGACAAGGCCTTCTCCGACCGTAAAGCTCCTGCGCAGATAGGGCACCGGGCAGGGATTCAGGATATCGGCGTCCTCGTTCTCCGGCTCGATGAACCGGCCTTTCCAGTCCTCCCGCAGAAGAAGTCCCATCTCAAAGAAGCTCTCTGCCGAAGCCTCGCCTGCCGTGGTCTTAACGCACACCCGGATTCTCAGCCTCTCCCTGCTCTCAAGAGGTTCTCCCTCGTAGGGAATATTCTGTGTCTCGTCCGAGCACACTTCACCGGTATCAAAAACACACCTCTCACCGGAACAGACGGTAACCCTGTACGCTGTCTGAAAGACGTTCCGCACGTCGCTCTCCATCTTCCACCCGAAGCGGGGCGAGGCGTCTCCCATCCCGAGCGGTGATACCAGGTGATTCACTCTTATGTCATATACTCTGACCATGGAATTCTCCTATCCGTTTCATCAACTCTTCCGTACCGTTTCATGAACTCCGCCGGGGTTTTACCGCACCTCGGCGGCCGTCAGCTCCAGAGGCTTAAGTCCGTCCGCTTCGAATCGGATTCTCAGGTCCTTGTCCTCTCCCGGCCGCACAGCGGCAAAGAGGAGTCCGCCCACCATCGCTCTCTGCGGCTCCTTATATCCGGTAAGATCGCCAAGATCGCCGCCGTCCAGGCCGATGAGTTCCCCTCCGCGGACCTCCGCCCGGATTTCCGGGCAGGCGTCGGGAACATATCTTCCCTCCGCATCCACCGCTTTCAGCTCGATCTGCAGGATCTCCCCAGGAACCGCAGGGAAAACAGACGCCTCCAGGCGAACTGCCGGACCGGATGTCCGCACGGTAGTCTCCGCAACAATTACTCCGCCGCGGTATCCTTCCGCGCGCAGCTCACCCGGCTCATACATCACATTAAATTTGAGATGCAGGTCATTGGTGGTGGGCTTAACCCTCGTGTTGTCTCCCCAGCCCTTTTCAAAACCGTACCGGGGGCAGTATGTGCTGCCGGAGCCGATGTACCTGCCGTTTATGTAGAGTTTTACCTCCTCGCAGCTCGTATAACAGAGCACATCCAGATACTCTCCCTCCCTGCCTGAATGGTTCCAGTGCGGCAGAAGGTGCAGTGTCTCCTCTTCCTCGTTCCAGATTGAGCGGAAGTAATAGAAGTAGTCCTTCTTAAAGCCGGCAGTGTCAATCGGTGCCCCGTCCGAACCGCGGTAAGGCCACATGCTCTCGCCCAGGTAATCAATACCTGTCCAGAGATAGTCGCCCGCCACAAAATCCCGGCTGGCGGTGTAGCGCCAGAGCAGCTCGTGCGCCATGTTCACGGTCCGGTAATCCATGCGCGTATAACGCCCTTCGTGCTCATAGTCGCCTCTGGGCAGTCCCACGGACTGATGTTCGGTTCCTATAAAACACCAGTCAGGGTGTTCGAGGCGGTCGGGCTCATAGAACAGCTCCGCCCTCTCCCTCCAGCGGTCCACATAGTTGTATCCCACAACATCCAGGGCCTCCATGAATTCGGGTCTCGTCCTCATGAAGCCCGGCGCAGCCACCATGTCGCAGGCAGACGTCACCTTCCGGCTCACGTCTTCCCTGTGGCAGATCTCCGTAAGATATGCTGCGATCCCTGCCCCGTCCGCCGCGGACTGTTCCGGCACCTCGTTTCCGATGCTCCAGAGAATGACCGAAGGATGATTGAAATCCCTGCGCAGCATGCGGACAAGTTCCTTCTCCGCATCCTGAGAGAAGAAGGCCGACGCGCCATGGGCCATCTCCTGGGAATAGTAGTTGAAGGTCTTGTTCTTGGTCAGCATCCACTCGTCATAGAGCTCGTCCATGACGAGAAACCCCAGCTCGTCGCAGAGATCCAGGAATGCCGGTGCCGGCGGATTGTGAGCTGAGCGGATGCCGTTGCAGCCCATGTCCTTAAGCTCGAGAAGACGCCTTCTCCAGACCTCCGGATAGAACGCGGCGCCGAAAAGCCCCGAATCGTGGTGAAGGCACATGCCCTTGATCTTCACCCTCACCCCGTTTAAGAGGAATCCGCGGTTCTTGTCGAATTCCGCGGTCCGGATCCCGATGCGGGTCTCCACACGGTCCGCCTCTTCCCCGTCCTTTAAGATGGTCAGCCGCAGTGTATACAGATACGGATCCTTCACCGTCCAGGGATGCGGATCCCGGATAACAGGACAGACCATACTGTCCGATGTCTTACCGGCGGCGATCTTTAGCCCTGTTCCGCTGGTACAGACTGTCTCCCCGTCCCGGTCCATAAGCGCGTACTCCAAAGTGAGGTACACCGCCCCGGTGCTGCCGTTCTCCACCATCGCGCGGATCTGCAGCCTCGCCGTCCGCCCATCGTCATAAAAGCCGTTGGTCAGTGCGCGGATCCCGTTCTCTGCCACCCGCACGCTTCCTGTCCGGATCAGCCGGACATCCCGGTAAATTCCGGAACCGGTGTACCATCGGGAATTCGGCTGAGCGCTGTTGTCCACACGCACGGCCACGACGTTTTCTCCGTCACGAACATACGGGGTCAGCTCCGCCTCAAAAGAGGAGTAACCGTAGCCCTGCTCCGCAGCCTGGGTGCCGTTCACGTAAACGGTGCTGTTCATGTAAACGCCGTCGAACTGCGCGAAAGTACGCGTTCCTTCCGAAAGACATGCCGTAAAATGCTTCCGGTACCAGCCGGTTCCGGTGCGGGCAAAACCGCCCCCGTCCCCGCTCTTCTCTTCCCTGTCCGGAGCATAATCCGCACTCCAGTCATGAGGGAGAGTCACCGGGACAAACCCGCTCTCATCCGCGTCCGGCTCCGCAAAACTGCCGTCTCCCGGAAAGAATAACCAGTCTGAATTCCAGTTCTCCACTTCTCTCATCTCTGCTGCTCTCTTTCTTCCGGATGATCAGCCTTTCACTCCGCCGACAGCGATTCCCTTGACAAAGTACTGCTGGAAGAACGGAAAGGCTGCTACGATGGGGAAGATAGCGATGACCGCGATGGCCATGCGGACAGTGGTGGAAGGCATCTGGGTCTGATCGATATTGAGGCCGAGTTTTGCCGCGTTGGTGGCAAGATACGAGATGTTCTCGTTGATCTGGTTCAGGATCATCTGGATTGTGTACAGATGGGATCCGTTCTTGTTGGTCAGATAGTACAGACCGTTGGTCCACTCATTCCAGTAGCCCACGGCAGTCATGAGGCCGACGGTGGCGTAGATGGGCGTGGACAGCGGGATAACGATCTTCGAGAAGATCAGGATCTCACCGGCGCCGTCCAGTCTCGCCGACTCCAGGATCTCGCCGGAGATGTTGTTGACGTAGTAATTCCTCAGGAGAATCACATTAAAGGCGTTCATCAGGTAGCCGGGGACGATCAGCGCCCAGATCGTGTCTTTTATGTGGATAATGTTGGCGTAAACATAATAGGATGCCACAATACCGCCGTTAAACAGCATGGAGATCAGGACCATCATTAAGAGGATCTGTCTTCCGGGCAGCTCCGGCACCGAAAGAGCGTAGGCGAAAGCTGCAGTGATGGCGATGCTCATGAGGGTTCCAAGCACCGTGACGACGATCGTCATCAGGTATCCGCGGCCGATCATCTTCCACTGCTGCACAAGGTACCCGTAGGCGTCTGTGCTGAGTTTTGACGGAAAGAAGCTGTAGCCCTCCACCAGCGCCGTCTGGTTGTCCGTGAAGGAGGCAATGATTAACAGGAGAAACGGAAGCACTGCGTACAGCGCGAAGATAATCAGGACACCGTTGGAAAACACATCCATGATTCTCTGACTTCTTGATTTGATCATGCTTATCCCTCCTTGATCAGAACAGCGCGTCTTCGCGGCTGACTTTACGGATAACGCCGTTGGCGATCATGATGAAGATGAATCCGACAATGGCCTGGTAGACGGATGCCGCCGACGACATGGCGAAATCATTGTTGTTCATCAGGGCGTTGTACACATAGACATCCAGGGTGCGGGTCACCGGATAGAGCACGCCGGAATTCTTGGGAACCTGGTAGAACAGGCCGAAGTCCGACGAGAAGATGCGGCCCAGATTCAGGATGGTCAGCGTGATGATGGTCGGGCGCAGAAGTGGGAGTGTGATGTGCTTTATCTCGTCCCATTTGGTTGCGCCGTCGATCTTGGCGGCCTCGTAATAATCGGTGCTGATACTGATGATGCTCGAGTAATAGATGACGGAGGAGAAGCCTGCGCTCTTCCAGAGGTTCGCCAGCGTCAGTATGGCGGGCCAGGGTTTCAGCGTTGTGTACCAGTTGACCGCCTTCGCACCGAACAGGGGGAGAATCTGTGTGTTGAGAAGTCCCACATCCGGGGCGAGGATCGCATACACCAGATAGCTTGCGATGACCCAGCTCATTAAGAAGGGGATCAGAATCGCGCTCTGGTAGGCTCGAAGCAGGCCCTTGGAACGGATTTCGTTCAGGCAGATGGCCAGTAGAATGCCGATGAACACACCCAGGAAGATAAAAAGCAGGTTGTACAGCACGGTGTTCCTGGTGATGAGCATGGCGTCCTTGGAGCGGAACAGGTACTCGAAATTCTTGAAGCCCACCCATTCGCTTTTGAGGAGTCCCTTTCGGAAGTTGAGATCCTTGAAGGCGATGGTGATGCCGAACATAGGCATGTAATTGTTGATAATCAGATAGATGAAGCCCGGGAGGGCCAGAAGGTATACCGGGATATAGCGGGCCCAGCGGATTTTCTTTTTATGCAAGGTTTGCATGGCGTTTCCCCATTCTTCCAAAATGCGCCGCATACGGCGGACCGCATGCGGCGCACACAGTTAAGCTCTGTTCACGCTTTGCTTGGTGTGAAAATTGTTTCCGGATCTCAGTTTGCGGCCAGCCATTCGTCGAGGGCCTTCTGGTTAGCCTCGATGATGGTATCGATGCCGGCGGATTTCAGCGCCTCGATGAACTGGGGAAGGGTCTCCTCCGGATCCACCGCACCGACCTCCAGCGCCGAGCGGTACTGGGTGATCACGTCGTTGACCGCCGCAATTTCGGTCTTGTACTCCTCGCCGTTAAAGGTATAGCCAAGATAAGGGGAGCTCTCCTCGGGCTTAAGATTGTCGAATTCCACAAGATCCTGGAAGTAGGTGTCCGGATAGCCGGGATCATCATACTGATAGCATTTCATGACCGCGCCGAAGAGGCCGAGGTTCCAGCCCCATGTGCCGTTCGAGAAATCCATGCCGTTAAGCGGATTGATGAAGCCCTCGCGGTCCGACTTCTCCCAGTGGGTTCCCTCTACTCCGTAGTAGAGGAGGTTGATGAAATACTCATCCTGATAGAGCAGATTCAGGAACTGCATAGCCTTGTCGGGGCGGTCGGAGTTAGCGGTGATGACCCAGTTCTGGCCGTTCAGCATTTCCTGGGTGGTGTACTTCGTCACCATGGTGATCTTGTCAAGGTTGCCGTGAATGACGCTGCCCTGCATGGGGAGCATGTTAAGCTCGGTGTAGCTGTTGTAGATCGCGCCTTTGCCGGCGTTGATGAGATCCTGGGAGGTCTCGGATGCGGTCAGTGCGTCAGGATTGATATAGCCGGCCTCATACCACTTGTGCATCCACTCGCAGTGCTGCCTGTACTCCTCGGTCTCGAACAGGTTCACGACGACGGGAGTATCGATCTCGTCACGGAGAATGACACCGCTGGCGACAGACGAGCCGAGTGTGTCGAAGCACTTGAAGTTGTTGAAGGTGGTGATATTGTTGCCGGAGAGGATTAACGGATAGTAATTGGCGCCTTCTCCCTCCTTGACCGCTGCGAACCATGTGTCGAGCTGCTCATAGGTAGGCTCCTGCCTGGTCTCCAGGCCGTACTTGTCCATGATATCCGCAAGGCCGATGAAGCCGCTCTCTCTCGCGAACTTGTCCAGGGAAGGAATGCCGTAGAGCTTGCCGTTGACATAGCCGCCCATCATCGCAACACCCATGGACTCCTTGATGTCCGCGCCGTACTGTGCATAGAGATCATCCAGCTCGATGGCCTGTCCGCGGTTGACGAGGTTCTGGAAGCCTGTGGCACCCATGCTGATCATGAGGTCAAGTTTCTCACCGCCGGACATCATAAGGCTCATTGTAGTGTCTGCCTCAAACATGGAGACGGGAATCAGGGAGACGGTGCAGTTGACCTTTTCCTTTGCGTAGTCGGAAAGCAGCCCCTGGATCATCTCGAAGTCCTGACGGAGATTGCCGAAGTACATGTACTCCATGACCACCTCATAAGGCTCCTCATCAAAATCGATCGCCGAAGCTTCGGGAGCTGACTCCTCTGCAGTTGCTGCTTCCTCCTCAGCTGCGGTGCTCTCCGCTGCCGGCGCGGAAGTCTCCTTGCCTCCGCAGCCGGTAAGCATTGTCGCTGCCATTGCTGCAGCAAGTAAACATGCCAAAACTCTTCTCTTCATGATTTCCTCCGTGTAATTGAAGTGTATGGTAACGTACTGTTTACGGTTATCTTGTCCGGACCAGGCACAGGCACCGGATCAACCGGCATACTGTCTGCTCCGCCTCTCGATGGTTCGATTATAGGAAAGCAAAAGCGGCCCGAAAATCCTATTTTCAGACCGCCAAACTTGCATATTCCGACCAGTGCCGGAAAGATATTCCCCGGATTATCCGTTAATCTGCCGGTCCGGGGAATGTTTTTACTTTCTTACCCTGTACAAAATCTCCAATAGGGATCCCGCACTGTCCTACTTGTTCCCTGCTCCGTATTCTCCCGGATTTACTCCGAAATACTCCCTGAACTTGCCCACAAAATTGGAATAATTCTGGTACCCCACCTCCTGCGCGACAGCCGTGGCCGGTAACCTGTTTTCCTTAAGGAGCTTCGCCGCGAGCTCCATCCTCTCCCGGATAATATATTTGTTGATCGGGATGCCCCTGTACCTCCTGAAAAGCCTGTTCAGGTAGTCCGGATGCAGGTGTACCATTTCCGCGAGTTCATCCACCCTAAGCCGCTCGGAAAGATGCATCAATATATAGTCCGCTACCTCGGCCACCGTCTCCTCCGCGTTGAGCGGAGCCGCCTGATGGCCGGCCGCGTCCTCCGCATGTTCGGAGACGTACGCCCTCCCGTAAGCGTTTATCCTCTTCTCCTCTGATTCTCTCAGGCTGCGGCTGACCAGTTTTCTCACCAGTTTTTCCAGTGCGTCGTACTCCACAGGCTTAAGGACGTAGTCCTCGGAGTCCAGCCGCAGGGCTTCCAGGGCATAGTCAAACTTCGGATGGCAGGTAAGGAATGCGCAAAGTGTCCTGTCACCGCCCTCCTGCCCGCGCACCCAGGAGAGAAACTCCAGGCCGCTGATCTCAGGCATTTCAATGTCCAGAAGCAGGATTTCCGGCTTCTCTCTCTCATAGATCCGGCAGGCCTCCTTCACGGAATAAGCGGAAAACACCTGATCCACGCCGCAGGACTCCCAGTCCACCGCAGATACCATTGCCTGCACGGAAATGATCTCGTCATCAACCAGCAGAACTTTCATTCTCATCCTCTCCTCCGGACATCTCCTCCGGAACGCGCACCTCCACCACTGTTCCCTTGTCCGGATACGACATAATCTGCATCGACGCGCCTGCACCGTAGAGCAGTTTAAGCCGCTGTTTCAGATTGGACAGGCCGATATGCCGCCCGTCCTGCTTCTCCACAGCTCTTCCCTCATTAATCTCCCGGAGGATATCCTGAGAGATGCCGGGCCCGTCGTCCGCCACCGTCATGTAGAGCATCCCTTCCTTGACCGCTGCCGAAACCGTGATGTTGGTGTGTTCCTCCATACGGATTGCGTATTTCGCTATGTTTTCCATAAAACCATGGAGCATCAGCACCGGAATCTGAATTGCAAGGGCTTCATCCTCCACGACATAGCTCACGCTGAAACGCTCCGGGTACTGGATCTCCAGAACCCCTACGTAGCCGCGGACCACCTCGAGCTCAGCCGAGAGCATGTGCTTCTCCCTGCTGATAAAGAGCTCACGGAAATACTTGGACATATACAGCGCTACCTTCTGTATTCCCTCGTAATTGCGGATCTGTGCCATGCTGTGAATCAGGTGAAACAGATTGAGCAGGAAATGCGGGCGCACCTGCAGCATGATATTCTCCTCGCGGATGCGCTGCTTTTCCAGTTCCTTCTCGTAAGACTCAATCTTAAGTTCGCCGATCCTGTCCACGAAATGGTTGATTGCCCTCGCGACATGGCGGATCTCCGCGGCATGGAATGACCTGCTTATCCGGAAGCCGGTGACATCATCCGCACTCTCGATCTCCGTGAGTGAACGGGAGATCTCCTCCATCGGGCGGATCAGGATCCGCTTGAGGAGGGAATACAGCAGCGGAATGGCGAGAAGACTAAGGAAAGCCAGGATATACTCCACCCGGATCAGCGCCGCCATGCTTCCCTCGATCAGCCTGGTGCTCGTCAGAAGATTAATATATATACCGGAGTGCCTGAGCTCCGTGCTGATTCCCAGCATTCCCTCCGGCACCGTCTGTCTCTCCCTGTCCACGCTCAGCGAGACATGCGCGACATCCAGGCTGTCCACCATTTTCTCCAGATAATGCTCCAGCGGAATCATCGCGCCGTAATACAGAAACCCCGTCTCATGTTCCAGGGTCAGATATTTTGAACCGTTGACCTCGGACAGCTTCCACCTGCCGTCAGGCATCCGCTCATCTTTGTCCTTTGCAAAGGCCTCGGCATCCGGCCTTAGAGCATTAAGAGCCGCGGTGGAAGCACCGGCCGCCATTGTCCGCTCCTCCTCCTTGCAGAGAAAGAAGAGTCCGTCAAGGCCGTTCACCATCAGCTGGTTGACCATGCTTCTGTATACGTTGTAATAGGCAAGCCGTCCTATGCCCGCCGTGTCCAGATAGGCTGCCTTTATGAAATTCTCATCATCCTCGCTGAGAGTGAACAGGTAGTTCTCCATCGCATCCATCTGGTTGTCCAGTGCCTGGGCATAGATCTCCGTCACACTCTTCCCGCTGTTCATGGAAATGGTCCTGACGGAAGTCACGTACTGGTTTGCTATGACCAGCATCAGCAGGTTGAACGGAAGAAGTACTGCAAGAAACAGGATGAGGACCCACCGGGAAATACTCCACTTCTCTCCGATTCCAGCTGCTTTTTTCCTGATTATCTCAACCATATCCCGTTCTCTCCGACATGACGCCGGCGCCGCTCTTCCTGCCCAGGAGGCGGCTGTGGTGTCCGCTCCGTTAACACCGGTACATCAAGGATGCCGCCGGCCGTCAGCTTACCCGCACAGGTCCCAGAACCCCAGCCGGCGGGACAGGGCGCTGCAGCGACAGCCGATCCCTTACGGCGCCGAACAGTGTGGTGGCAACCTCTATGCAAAGACGGTTCTCCCCCTCTACGGTCAGCCCGCTGATATCATACCTGTATGGATAGCTTATCCGCACTCCCGCCGGATTTCCGTTGATAAAAACTTCTGCACCCTCCTGGCACTCTCCGAGAGAAAGCAGGGACCGCTTCCCGTAAAACACAGTCTCATATCGGATGATTCCCGCGAAGTCTTTCTTCACCGACAGAATATCCTTAAGCTGCCTCTCCGGTATCTCGCTGAAATTCTCCGGCGCATCGCAGGCGGAGAGTGAAATCCGGTAATCATCCGGGAGCGTCTCCCAGACTGCAGCTTCGTTCCCCGTCTGCCCTCCCTCCGGAAGGTCGTCTCCGGTCAGGACCATTACGGATTCCCCGCGCCCGAAGTCGAAATGAAGAGCACCGCCCTCCTGTCTGGCCGGACGCTCAAAGCGGTTCTCAAGGGGGTAGTACAGAACTGTCTTTCCCAGTTCCCTGGGGAGGGTTACATTGACCTTCAGCGTGTGAAGCATGGAGGAATTCTGCAGCATATATACCGTAAGATCCGCGTGATCATACCGGTACGCCCTGAGCCAGTAAGAAGGGACATCGGTGCGCACAGTCCGCCCGCTGCTGAAGATATCCGCAGCATCCTTATCATGGATGAGCCTGGCATCCGGATAAGGCCTGCCGCTGAAATCTTTGGTAACGGTATTCAGGAAGAGGATTTCCGCGCCCTTGCTCTCCAGTTCGGCCAGCGTCCCGAGGTAATCTTCCGGAAGATATTCCTGGGAATCCACAACCAGGTACCGGTAGGATGCGGTACCGATTTCTATCCTTCCTTCCCTGACCGAGGCTGTTCTCAGGATATCCATGGAGATAATCTCATAGGGGATCTGACGGGTCATCAGTTCCCGGCCGAGTTCTTCGGGAAGGCGGAAGCCGCCGGTCCACTCCGCCTCGGCGGAGAACAGCACCGCCGTATCCACAGGTGCGCGTCCGCCGCTTAAGAGGTGTGCCGCCCGGTTCATTCCGTTAAAAAGGACATGCATGTGGCGGTACTGCGGATTATTTCCTCTGGCATAAAAATGCGGAGGGCAGTCCGGATCAGGAAACTGTGCCTCGGAGAAGGCGTGCGGCGTGAAGCGGTTGATTCCGTTGACCAGCATATGGTCCGCCATCCACTTCATATAGGTGAGCCCCTCGGACCAGCCGTAGGCGCCGAAAATCTCACAGAGTGCCCTGCCCTTGTGCCGGTCCAGCTGGTGCGCAGACGACGCGGCAAGGCGTGCAAGCGTATAGTGATAATATCTGCCCTCGCGGTCATAGTCCGCATCCGGCTTCAGCTGGTTAAGCACGGTATCGATGCCGCTCATGTGCTGTCCGGCCATCGCCCGGTAGTAGTGGCCGGTTCCGGGACCGAGGGAGGAGTGCAGATCCATGTCTTCAAGTACGTGGCCGATATATTCAACGCCTCTCTTTTCACACCAGTCGCCGAGCTGCCTCGAGAAATTCTCCTCATATCTCCGGGTAACAATGTCCATGTAGGCAAACCGCACCGGCCTCTCGTTTCCCCCAAGACTGTGAAACAGGGCAGGGAGGAAGGCCAGCTTCCCGTCTCCCGTCCTCGAAATCAATTCCTCCCTTACATTATCTGCCCAGGGAAGCGGCATGCTGTCACCGATGTGTCCAATGGCAAAGCCTCCGCCCATGGTGTTGTAGAACCCCGGCTCATCCGAGAAGAATCCGGCAAAAACTGTACCGAAATCACTGCCGTAACGGGCGTAATGCGGCTCGTACACGGTGTCGATCAAGATACGTACCGAGTCCTTTTCCAGGAAGGAAATATAATCCGAAGCCTTGTCTGCGACGCCGATCTGTTTCGTATACGTCAGGATATCAAAATGCCCCTCGGGAATATCCGTCCGGAGATATCCGTCCTTAACGTGCTCCGTAACATTGACGCACTCCGTGTACCGGAAGGAATCGCCATCCTCTTCGCGCCTTGCAAGTATCACCGCTACTATCTCTTCCGGACTCTCCTCCGGCGGAGCGAACGGCCCGTGCCTGAACAGCAGTCCGAGCGAAGAGGCCGCCTCAAAGGAATTGCCGGTGAGCGGTCCCTGTACGCTCATTGTCTTCTCCTTGAGATACCACCTCTTCAGATGATCCGGCGCATCCTTCACCGCACCGTTGGCAAAGCCGGTCGGGAAATGGGAGTCGTCAAGGATCCAGACACGCATGCCCTTTTTTCTGGCCTCATCCATTATAACATCCACATCCTGCCACCATTTGGGACCGACAAAATCGGGATGAGGCCTTGCCTCGAGGCAGACTTCACGGATACCGGTTTCCCTGATTTTACCCATGTATTCCCTGAGAGTTAACTCATCTGCGCCGTGCTGCCAGAAAAACGGAAGAATATAATTCCCTTCGAAACCTTCGATAAGATCATGAATCCGCCTGTTCATCAAAGCCTCTCTTTCCGTAAAAACTGCTGCATTCCCTGCCGTCAGCCGCACCGCGCCCTCCTTGCCGGGAACACCGCTCTTCTGATTCGCCAGATTAAGTGTATTCCCGGGCGATTCCACACTCAATTTCGATTCCCGACCTTGCGTGTAGTAAAAAGCGCTGACTGTGGAGCCATCCGGTCCCATGGATAAGCCGCGTTCCGGAATCTCCGCAGATAAAAAGCCCTCTCCGCTGAAGGAAGAGGGCTTTCCGTGTCCGATGATAAGTTAAGGCAGCCGTGCGCTTTGTCAGGGTGTTCCGGCCGCCGCTGCTGCTGCAGCCGCTGCCTCTGCCGCCTGCTGGGCTGCGAGGGCTTCCGCGGCCGCCTGCTGGGCCGCAAGAGCTTCCGCAGCTGCCTGCTGTTCTGCGGCGGCCTGTGCTGCCGCTGCCTCTGCTGCCTGCTGGGCTGCGAGGGCTTCCTGAGCTGCCAGCTGTTCCGCATACTGCTGCGCCAGCTGCTCCTGGTACTGCGCGTCGATCGCAGCCTGCTGTTCCGGAGTCAGCGTCTGGGCTGCTGCCGCCGCTGCGGCTTGCTGTGCCGCAAGGGCTTCCTGAGCTGCCTGCTGTTCCGCTGCGGCCTGTGCCGCAGCTGCCTGCTGAGCCGCTGCCTGCTGCGCTGCGGCCTGCTGAGCCGCTGCTGCCTGCTGTGCCGCTGCTTCCTGCTGAGCGGCGGCCTCGGCCGCCAGTGCCGCAGCTTCAATCTCCTCGTTTTCCTGGGACAGATAGCGGTACTGCGCATCCGTTGCCTGTGCTACCAGTGCATCGGAGGCCGCTCTCGCCGCGGCTGCCGCCGCTGCCGCATCCGCATTGTCGGGATTCTGGCTGGCCAGCCGTTCCGCTTCCTCCGCCGCAGCCTGAGCTGCCGCGGCCTGATTCTCAATCGCCTGCACCTGGTCGATCGTCATCTCGACCTCGTCCAGATGCGTCTCCGTCGCGTGTGCGGAAGCCTGCTGTCCCGTGCGCTCCGACGCATTGGAGACCACATACTCCTTCTCCTCGCTGTATGCGACAGCCTCGGTCGTGGTCATCCCGCCGTAGACAATAACCGGCTCGTCAATCTCCAGCAGATTATAGATCTCCTTCGCCGATTCCAGAGGAAGGTTCACACAGCCGTGGGATCCGTTGTAGACATAGCGGTCCCCGCCGAAGGTCGCCCTCCAGGTCGCGTCGTGGAAGCCGACACCCTTGTTGAAGGGCATCCAGTAGCTGACCGGCGACCGGTAGCCGACGCCCACAAGTACCGTGTCCCTGACCATCGCGTTAATCTTGAAGAGGCCGGGAGGCGTACCCATTCCGGAGCTCGCGCGGCCGGAGACGCAGTCCGTCTCAAAGACCATCTCTCCGTCCTCATAGATGTACACCTTCTGCTCGTCCAGATCCACCTCCGCATAGGTGTTGCCGTAATCCGGGAATGTCCGGGACGCCGCCTCATGGAGATAGACCGGTGTGATCTCCCCGCTCGTCCTTGACGCAACGGCGGCGATGACGAACTCCGTCGTCGCGTCTATATCCATCTCCCAGCCGTAGGTATCGGAGGCCACGGTGACGGTTTCCCCTCCGGTAGTGACAAATTCATGTTCTTTCCCGTAGGTATCGTATTTCTCTGCGAGCCCGGAGACGTACTCGTACACCTTGTCTCCGAGAAGCGGATAGGAAGGATCTTCAAAATCCACCCACTCCCTTATCTGGTCCGGGCCGATCACTTCCGTCACATCGCCGAAGGGCAGCTCGATGTTGACGTTGATGATATTGTTCATCGCCTTCGCCGTACGGACCAGCTCCTGGTCCTCGGAGGTGATCTCCGCCTTTCCGTAGCATGCGTCGGAGAGGACCAGTTTTTCCTTAAGGCCGATGACCGCTTCGGTGATCTCTTTCCGGATCTGGTCCTTCTCGGGAAGCACTCCGTCATCTTCGCTGAGGACCTTGTACTCGCCATCCTCGTAGACCAGCTCCGCCCCGGTAGGCTCGATAATATTCTCCGGCTGGAAAAACGCAAGGCTGTCCACCGCCTCGTCCAGGGCCTCCTCGGAATACCGGAGCACGGAAACCGCGCGGTAATTCGTGGGGACGACAAGGCTTCCCATCCAGCCGAAGCCGCGGGTCGGGTCATCGCTCATCAGCTCCTCGATCTCACCGGCGAATACAGGGGTGAGCTTGATGGCTGCCCCGTCTATGGTATCCTTCACACCGCCCTTTCCCTCAATGGTCAGGACGTATCCGTCCGTGTTGATGAGGAGCATCTCCTTCACCTGGCGGACGGTCATTCCGGTGATGTTGTTCCCGTTCAGCGTCGTCCTGAAGGGAAAATGTGTCGAGAAGTAATGCGCAAAGCCGAGATAGACCGCCAGGAGTGTTCCTGTAACGGCAATGATGGCAATAAGTACTTTTTTCGTGGATGACTGCATCATGGCTGTCCTTTATTCTTCTGCAAGGTACCGCAGGGCCTGTCCCGTGGTATCTTGTACGCTCTGTCTACTATATCTAGTGGTCGTATTCCGCATGTAATACAATATTTTAACACCACCTGCATATGAAGAAAAGCAGATAACTGCCGAAAAACCCGGCTTTCCGCCGGGTTTTCCTGTAGAAACCGCGGTCTTTTCCAGACATGACGCCAGTCCCTGCCGCAGAAGTACTTCGCGTTTACGAAATCAGGCTCCGCTTATTCCCCGATGTAATAGGTCACCGTTACCTGGGCTGCGATGTTCGCCTCGCCGGGGCGGACACTGACCGCCATGTCCATAGCCGCTTCCTCGACCGTACCCATGGCCTTCATTGCTTCCGCATCTGCATTGAAGCGTGTGTTGGAGTAGCGGGAGGAGGTGTTCTGGTATCCCTCGGTGATCTCCGCCGTCTCTCCGAGTTCGACTCCGGCTGCCGCGGCAAGAGCTTCCGCCTTTGCCCTGGCAGAGGACACCGCATCCGTCATCGCCTGGCCGTAAGCGGCGTCATAAGTGCTGCAGGTGTAGCTTACTCCGCCGATCTCGTTGGCGCCGGCATTCACCGCGGTGCTGAGCAGCACGCCCACATCGTCGATAGACTGATTGGCGACCGAGAGGCTGTTGCTGACGAAATAGCCGATGATCGCGCCGTCGCGGTTATAGTCGTACTTGGGATACATGTTGTAGTTGGCGGTCGAGATGTCTTTCTCTTCTACTCCGGCTCCCGTGAGCGCTTCGATGACCGCGTCTATTGCCTCGCTGTTCTTCTTCTGGGCCTCCGCCGCGGTTGCGGCCTCGCTCGTCACCCCGAGGCTGATCTCCGCCTTGTCCGGCGCAAGCTTGACATTGCCGATTCCCGTGACGGTAATCGTCCGGCGGGGAGCCGCCTCCGCGGCGATCTCCGCGGACACGGGCGCCGTGACTGCCGGAAGCGGAACCGGCGCTTCCGCCGCAGCAGCCTTTCCCGCGCCGGCCTGGGCGCATCCCGAAAGCAGCGCTGCCGCGCAGATCACCGCAGTTAGAATACTCTTCTTCATCATTTGTTTTTCCCCCTGTAAGGTTAATTTGCGTCTGCCTCCGGACTTGATCCCGGCAGGTGAGTTTTACTTAAGTCATGCCCATGAAGACGAGGCTTGTCCGCGGACATTACAAAAGCCGGAAGATTTCCGGCTTCTGCTGCCCTGACCGCAGGATTCCTTCGGATCCGGATTCCTGCAGATTGGTGCACGTTCAGTGTTTTTTCTTCTTCAGGCTGATAAAAAGATCGTAAAGAGCGGAACCGGTCCGGCCCGGGGCGGGATGCTCATCGTCCCCGATCTCCAGGATATAGCTCCCGTAGGCATTGATAATTTTCGTCCCGCACTGATGGACGTGCTCCCGTTCGAAGTGGCCGTAGGACTTGTGCACGTGCCCGTGCACCATGTACCTGGGCTTCACGCGGTTGATCAGAGCGTTGAAGCATTCAAATCCCTGGTGCGGGAGATCCTCCTGGTCACCGTACCCTTTTGCCGGCGCATGGGTGACAAGAAGGTCAAAACCGTTCATTAACAGGATCTGTCTTCCCGCCTTCCTTACCCTGGCGCGCATCTCCGCCTCGGTGTACATGTCCGGACCCGGCTTGTACCGCATCGAACCTCCGAGTCCAAGTATTCTCAGCCCGTGAAAGTCGTATACCTTGTCGTCGATATCAATACACCCCAGCGGGGGATTGCGGTCATACTTCGTGTCGTGGTTTCCCCGGACATAGAGCAGGGGGCAGTTGACCATTGTCACCAGGAACTGCAGATAGTCCGGGTGAAGGTCCCCGCAGGATATGATGAGATCAACGCCCTCGGTCCTGGACCGGTCGTAAAAATCCCAGAGGGCCTTGGATTCTTCATCCGCAACAACCAGAATTCTCATTTTACTGCTTCTCCGCTGAGACATAATCCGTGAATGCGTCTATGCCGGATGCGGCGCCCGGTGCGCCGTCAGTCAGCCTGCTCCGTCACGCCGGAGATCCGGACCGTGCGCTGCGCCTCCTCGGTAAGCTCCGAGATGTCCGGTATCCGGCCGACCACATTGTCGTTAAGCCACCGCATATTGATGATCTCTTCGCTCGTAAGTCCCGGCGCATCCGGCCCCTTCACCAGGCCGCTCTGGGAGTGCAGCTCCCCGTCAAAGGGATGAAGCATGTCGGAAAGTATTCCGTTCTTCATCACCTCCGCGAGCCGCCTCGTGTAGTAGGAAGTTTTCTCCGAGAGGAAGACGTCGATCACGCCCGCGGACATGCCAAGCCAGTAGTTCAGCGCCTTGTCGCTTCTCGCGATGCTCCTCGAGCTGTAGCTTCCGTCGAGCACGCTTCGGACGATGAGCTCATAGTAACGGCCCCAGTTAAGCACCGGCATCGCTATATTCTCGATGACAAACGGCTTCCCGTCGGCATTGGAGAGAACCGCCCCTGTGATGCTCTCCTCTTCCGCAGAGCTTCTGTCCAGGGGCTTCAGGCGGTAGATGCCGTACTCCCTGTTGGCCTTCGTGGGCATGATGAGATCCGGGCCGGAGATGACGTCCACCTGCTTACCGGTCATCTCCCGCTTCCAGTCGCTTCCCTTCACGGATGTCCAGGACAGATAAAGCTTGACCTGCGGGTCCACCAGCGCCGCGCCGATGGCGAAGGCGTTGATGCTCGCGATGGTGCCGTAGAGCGGATAGGTCGCGAGATAGCCGATCCTGTGGTTGGAGGACACCGAAGCGGCCACCGCGCCCATGACGAACTTGGCCTCGTACATGCGGCCGTAATAGCAGCGCACCGCGTTGTGGGACAGGTTCACCGAGCAGTTAAGGAACTTCACGTTCTGAAAATGGATCGCGAACTTCAGTGTCTCCGCCATCTGCGCGGGCGAGGTGGTAAAGATCAGCTCGGCACCCTCATTCACCGCCCTGTTCACCGCTTCCCTGAGCGTCTCCTCATCCGAGCAGTGATCGTAGCGCAGCGTCTTCACGACACCGGTGTAATCGTTCTCAATGTCATTCCGCCCGAGCTCATGGCCATAGATCCACGCGGACTCTTCCGGGGACTTGTCGTAAAGGAAAGCGACGACGAGAGGATGAGTTTTGCCGTAGACGCGCGAGCGCATCAGGGTGTCGAGAATTCCGCCTTCCGCCTCGATGGTTTCCCTGTTCTCCACGAGATTGATCTGCTCCTCTCCCGTCTCGGTCAAAAACTCGTTCCACAGCTTGGAGAGTCTCGCATCAATCACCTGCCCGGAATCCGTGAGCAGGGAATCCGCAGTGTACACGGAAAGATAAATAAGAAAAGCGTCGCCGAGGGTCAGCGGCAGCTTCGCCCCGCCCTTCGCCTTGTAGTGTCTTCCGAAGATCGCCAGTGCGGAGCGCAGCGTGTTGATCGCGTCCTCCGGCCAGGGATGGACAAGGTCGAGTCCCATGGCCTCCGCAAGCTTCGCGTAGCTTCCCTCCTCCGTGAAGGTGATGTCATAGACCGGCGCGACCTTGTAAAACTCAAGAAACTCGTAGTAGATGCGGTTCTCCTTGTCGTTCGTCCGCGGCGGGACCAGGCGGATGACGTCCGCGGTCACGAGCGGCACATCCAGGTACTTGAGCACGGAGACACGCTTGTTGCCCTCCTGGATGTAGAAGCGGTTCATGTATTCGTAGAGCTTGACCGGATCGCGGTAGCCCTCTCTTATCTGGATGTCGTACAGGTTGGACCACTTGGTGGCGAACTCCGTCGAGTCCTCCAGGATGGGCATGAAGTTCCGGGCGAATGCGCCCTGTCTACCCGCAGTCCGGGTGCCGGAAATCATGTAAAGAGGGATGTGATGTATCCCGCAGTTCATCTGCGGAAGCGAGTCCGCGCTCTCCACAAGATCGTCAAGCGCGGGCGGATAAGGGTACTGTCCGTTTCTAAGGGCGAGCCGGTATTCCCGGTCACCTAGTTTTTTCGCTCTGTTGTAATTCTCTATCACTGGTAAAACTCCTGACTAGCTTAAAAGAAGATCCCGCGGAAAAGCACTCCGCGGGACCGGTACTGCTCTACGGATTACGGATTGGCGGTATTGCCGTAAAGAATCCCTGCAATCTCCGAATCCTTGTCCAGAATAATGGTGCTTCCTCCTGCGGAGAACGCCTCGGAAAGGGCGTCCAGGCTCCTCAGGTAATTGTAGAACTCCGCCTTGTCCTCCGAGTTGTACGCCTCCTGCAGGATGCGCATGTATTCCGCTTCTCCCTCAGCTTCGAGGACCTGGGCCTCCTTCGCCGCATTGGCCTTCATGATCGTGACCTGGCGGTCGGTGTCGTTGCGGATTTTCTGGGCCTCGGCTTCGCCCTCGGCCTTGTAGCTCGCCGCGATGTTCTGCCGCTCGGAGATCATGCGCTCGTAGACCGCGGCCTTATTGTCGTTGGGAAGGTCGAGCGCCTTGATCTCGGACTGGATGATCTCCAGGCCGTAGGTGCCGATGTCGGAGTTGGCCTCCCTGGTGATCCGGTCCGTCAGCTGTTCCCCTCTTGCCTCGATGATCTCGTCCTGGGTCATGGAGGAAATCACGTTTTTCGTTGCGTTGTACACCGCCGCTTCA